>JADEYI010000267.1_pt1 | contig 89211 bp, 62 predicted proteins | sample 8542331 | NCBI WGS metagenome assembly JADEYI01 (sample SAMN16510988, study PRJNA670497) | mine drainage metagenome | isolation source: biofilm near Copperflume 1 | place: Germany: Marsberg coppermine Kilianstollen | collected 2018-02
ATTTTGAAAAATTTAAAGTGTAGTGTATAAAATAGGGGCTAAATTTGGGTAATTATTGCACCCTGGCAAATCAAGGAACGTTGACCGTTACCAACATCCAAACCTTTGACACCTATGTAAACGTGACAGTGAGGTTCAAGGGGCATTGTTTTCGGCTCCTCCTGGAGGACGTACTTTATTTCGGGGACGCGGATATTGAAATGTGTGTCCGCATAAACTATTGATCACCTTGAGGCGATTGGGTTTTTTATCCTTTCGCTGTCAACTGCATTATCTTGCAGTGGTCAACTTTATTTTTCCACTGGGTTAAGTACACCCAACAAAGTGATGTCCAATTTGGCTGGTGAGGGCGTCTCACTGGGAGCTAGTTACCGTCATGTACTGAGCAAAAGATTTGAGTTGACAGGGTCAACATCTTTCATTTTCTTTCATTCAAAGCACTATCCTGCTTACACACCTGTTGGCATTCCTGTAAGCTTGGATTATAAGGTCAACATGCTTCCACTTTTAGTCGGGGCATCATTTCATCCGTTCAATGGTCGATTTACCAAAAAACTTTTCCTATCTGGAAAAGTTGGCGGACAATGGATATTTTATAAATCTGATGACCTCGAAGTACAGCAATCTACTTACTACACATCAAAAGAGCTGGATTTTAGCTATAGCTATGAGGTTGGGATTGATTTAACTGTATTCCAACTTTTGTTCGCCAGCACCTTTGTCGTTTCGCGGAACGATAATTTAGTAAATAAAATAAACTACTTTAATATTACTGCGAACATTCGGGTATGGAAAGGTTTCGCGCGATCATCGAAATAAAAATAGAGCCTTCTGCTCTATGGCTGTTGGCTAATCCGGTAATAGTGCAATAGGACATTCTATTCTGATTCTATTCTCCCAATATAATATAATTAATGGGCAATCCTTTAGCGATCAATAGTGGATAGAAAGTTAAGTCTTTTATTTTCCTTGGCTTGCGCGAAAAGACTCTGGGGTGGTAGCCGTATATTTTTTAAAGTACCTGCCAAAATAAGAATTGTCAATAAAGCCAAGCCTAAAGGATATTTCGCTTACCGAGAGTTTTGTGTGGGCGAGAAGCCTTTTCGCTTCCAATATTATCCGTTGGCGAATCAACTCCCCAGCCGATTTTCCCGATTTCTTTTTGCAAAGGGCATTTAGATAGTTGGCGGTAATATTTAATTTGTGGGCATAATCTTTTGGTGTCTTCCATTTCAAAAAGTTTTTTTCAATGAGTTCTTGAAACTCAAAAAGAAAGTCGGCCCCAACACTTGATCCAATGGGCGATCGGTTTCTTTGCATAAGCCTGGACGCGCGCACCAGCAAGGAGCTGATGGAATAAAACAAAGCATCAATGGTATACTCATCCTGTAGTGAAAATTCCTTTTCCATATAATTAAACTCCTCAACCCAAAATTCTTTTTCGGCTTCTTCTAAATCCACAAAAGGGATTTGATCTTCTCTGAAGAGCGGCCATGAGGAAAGTAATTTTCTCCCTTTAGATAGCGCCATGAAGCTGTCGGTGAACAGTAACACAAACCCCCTCACCTTCTTCAACTTCATCCAGGCATGCACCTGCCCGGGGGCGATAAGAAAAAGTCGGCCTTCCACCAGGTCATACTCTTTAAAATCTATGGCATGACGTCCGCCACCTTTGGTCACCAATATAAAAGAATAAAAGTGATGGCGATGAGGGGTCTTTAGATGATCAATGTCAAGAGCAAAATATTCAAACCGGAGCAAATCAACTTCTCTCGGTTCTGCATCCGTTGATTTAAGCGACTCAATGGTATAGGCTGGGATTTCTTTTTTCATCTTTTAAAACTCCAACCAGTTTCAATTATAAGTAAAAAGTGCCATATTCTCCTTTAGTCAGTCCATTATTAAAGACCCCAATTTAGTAATTTTGCTGTTGTTATTGAGTTAACATCAACTCTAACTGTAAATATGAACATTATAACACCTTGAATCATGAAAATTTACGAAATCAAAAAAGTACTTGTTCCGATAGACTTTTCTTCGGTTTCATTAAACGCGCTAGAATCAGCAATAGCGATTTGTAAACGTCAACTTGCCACCCTTACGTTAATCCATGTAGTAGAAAATACCTACGTGCTTTATCCACCCGAAGCCGGAGGAATTGCCAGTGCAGTTCTTCCTGAGCTAATAAAAAACGCGAACGAAAACTTGAATGAGCTTGCCAAAAAATTGAGGCTAAAACATGACATTGTAATCAACCACATCGTTCAGTCAGGCAATCCTGCCGATGAAATTTGCCGATGGGCAATTTACAAGGAATCTGATCTTATTGTCATGGGCACGCATGGCGCCTCGGGGCTCCGCGAGTTTTTTCTGGGTTCAAATGCCTACCGTGTCGTAAAAAATGCAAGCTGCCCAGTGATGTCAATTCCAGGCAGAAACCGATGGATTGATTTCAAAAAAATCCTTTTCCCCATTCGCATGGTGCCGCACGCCCTTGATAAGTATGAAGTGCTCCGTCCGATTCTTCGCAAGAACGGGTCATCCCTTCATATTGCAGGAATTGTGAAAAAGGATGACACCACTGGTTTTATTGAAATGAAAGCCCTGATTGATACCGTAAAAAAGAAAATTGATGACGATGATGTTATCTGCGGAAGCAAGGTCTATTATTGTGAAAATGTGGCGCCTCAAGTGCTCGAAATTTCGGAAGCGGAAAAGCCAGACCTTATTGTAATTACCGCTACGTTGGATACTTCCCTGCGCGAATTTTTCTTAGGCCCTTACACGCAAGATATCGTTAACCACTCTCATTTTCCGGTACTCAGCATCCGTCCTGAAACATCAGTCGATTCGGTAAAATCAATGGCCGTTATTCCGGGCTATGAATCACCACTTGCAACCCGAGCAATGGCTTGATAGCATTGAAGGAAGGCCAAATCAAAAGAATTAATTTACTAAAAAGAAAAAACATGAAAGTAGAAATAGCGCATTTGACAATGAAAGATTATCTCGATTTGAAAGAAGGTATGCTGGAAGCATATTCTTCTTGGGGTGTCTATTGGCGCGACCATCAAATCGAACACCTCCTTTCCCTGTTCCCGGAAGGGCAACTATGCATTAAGGTAGATGGCAAATTAGTAGGTGCTGCGCTTTCCCTCATTCTTGATTACGGTACCCTAGGCGACAACCATACCTACCAGAACGCTACAGGAAATTATACCTTCGATAACCATAATCCTGAAGGTGATGTTTTATATGGCATTGAGATTTTCATTCGGCCAGATTATCGTGGCTTGAGGTTGGGTAGGAGATTGTATGATGCCCGAAAAGAACTTTGCGAAAAACTTAATCTTAGGGCCATTATTGCTGGGGCCAGGATCCCTCGTTATAGCGAACATTCCAAAGAATTTACACCCAAGGAATACCTCGAAAAAGTTAAGCATAAAGAAATTTATGATCCTACGCTTACCTTTCAAATAAGCAATGAGTTTCACGTCCGGAAAATTCTTAAGGGTTATATGCCGGGCGATGCAGAATCATTGGAATATGCAGCTTTGATCGAGTGGATCAATATTTATTATGAGCCAAAATCCAAGCTGCTCAATGAAAATAAAACCAACGTCCGATTAGGGTTAGTGCAATGGCAAATGCGACCGTTTAAAGATTTTGACACTTTATGCGAACAAATCGAATTTTTCATAGACGCGGCGTCAGGGTACAAATCAGATTTTATTCTTTTTCCCGAATTTTTCCATGCTCCTCTGATGGCCGAGTACAATGACTTGGCGGAAGCGGAAGCCATTCGCGGATTGGCAAAATACACCGAACAACTCAAGAAAAAATTTGCCGAATGGGCGATCTCTTTCAATTCTAATATTATAACGGGGAGCTTTCCTGAATTGAAAGATGGCAAACTTTATAATGTAGGATACCTTTGTCATAGAAATGGTAAAGTAGAAGAATATCAAAAACTGCACATCACACCAAGCGAACGGGAAGCCTGGGGCCTTGTAGGTGGTGACTCGTTGAAAGCGTTTGATACCGACTGCGGAAAAATCGGCATCTTAATTTGCTATGATGTGGAGTTTCCGGAACTGCCAAGGTTGTTGGCCGATGAGGGAATGGATATTCTTTTTGTTCCCTTCCTAACTGATACCCAAAGTTCTTTCATGCGGGTGAAACATTGCGCCCAAGCCAGGGCCGTTGAAAATGAATGCTTTGTGGCCATTGCAGGTAGTGTTGGCAATCTGCCTAAAGTAAACAATATGGATATCCAATATGCGCAATCGGCCGTGTTCACCCCTTCTGATTTTTCGTTTCCTACCAACGGGATCAAGGCCGAGGCAACACCCAACACAGAGATGGTTCTCATCGTGGACGTAGATCTTGAATTACTGAAAGATCTACATCACAACGGATCTGTGACTAACCTAAAAGACAGACGCAAAGATCTGTATCGCTTGGAAGCGATCAAGTCCTCCAAATTAATTGGCGTGCTTGAGTTCTCTGTAGCCTAAATGAAGTGAAGAAAATAAGCCCTGAAAAATTCAGGACAAAGTTAACCTATAAAAAAAACGATTATGACAAATACAAAAAAAATTGCTACCGGATTTGCTACCGGAATATTACTTGGAATTTCCCTTGGGCTTCTTTTTGCCCCTAAAGAAGGATCAAAAACCAGAACATTGCTTAAAGATAAAGCCAAATCACTGGCTGATTCCGCAACCAAAACTTTTGATCAGGCAAAGAAGAAATTGAGTATGAAAAGCCATCACGAACCAGTTTCCGCTTAACCTTATCAAACAAACCTAAACAATTCTAAGCCTCTTCGAAAGGAGAGGCTTTTTTAGGAATTTAAGGAACCCAAACCTAATTTGGCGCATCGCATTCATGAATATACTTATCATCGTAATATTTTGCATTGGCTATCTCTTCATTGCCTTTGAGCATACCGTAAAAATCAACAAAACAGCCACAGCCCTTGTTACCGGTGTACTCTGCTGGACAGTATATATTCTTAATGCGGACGCTCCTACTGTAACCCACCAGCTATTGGAACAGCTTGGCGAAATCTCAGGCATCCTTTTCTTCCTAATGGGCGCGATGACAATCGTTGAGCTAATCGATTCCCATGATGGTTTCGAAATCATTAACCGGGCCATTACCACCGACAGCCGAAAAACGCTTTTATGGATTATCTGCCTGCTCACATTTTTTCTGTCTGCCGTATTGGACAACCTCACCACAACCATCGTGATGGTAACCCTTTGCATCAAGTTAGTTCGATATTCCAGCTACCGCATGCTCTTTGTTGGGATGATCATCATCGCTGCAAATGCTGGCGGTGCCTGGTCACCGATCGGTGATGTTACCACCACCATGCTTTGGATCGGTGGACAGATTTCCACTACTGTGATTGTCCGTAATTTGTTCGTCCCGAGTTTGATGAGTCTTTTTGTGCCTTTATTAATTGCCACTTTTTTGATGAAGGGTGAAGTACAAACGAAGGAGGAGAACAAGACCAAATCACACGCAAACACAAAGCTTACCAATGAGCAACAGTTAATTTTTTTTAGTGGGATATCGGCACTACTATTCGTGCCAATATTTAAAACAATAACACACCTTCCTCCCTTCATGGGCATGTTACTAGGGCTAGGGTTTCTTTGGATTTTGACGGAGCTCGTTCACCGGAATAAAAACGAGGAGGAGAAACAAAAGCTTTCGGTTATCCGGGCATTAGAACGGATGGACGTGCCAAGCGTGCTTTTCTTTTTGGGTATTTTACTTGCCGTAGGCGTGCTTCAGCATACTGGGCAACTCACCCAACTTGCCAAAGCACTGACCAGTACATTTGACAGTGAGAAAATCATTTTAACGATCATCGGCATTTTCTCTGCCATCATCGACAACGTGCCGATTGCTGCAGCTACGATGGCCATGTATCCACTTGATACATACCCCATGGATCACTCCTTTTGGCAACTTCTTGCCTTTTGTGCTGGTACCGGTGGTAGCCTTTTAATCATTGGATCTGCAGCGGGTGTTGCCGCCATGGGAATAGAGAAAATCACTTTCGGATGGTACCTTAAAAATATCTCCTGGCTTGCCCTGATTGGTTACCTGGCCGGAATCGCCACCTTTATCTTGCAGGAAAGGCTATCTTTTACCCCTTGAGTTATTTTGAAAGGCAGGTTGAAATCTGACCTGATTTCATTGCATTATTTTGACTTATCTTCGCGAAATTTTATTTGCTTTCTAATATTTCATAAATTTTATCAAGTTGTATGCGTCTTTATCAGAAAAACATTTTCTTACTTATACTTCTCAATTCTATTGGTTTACTTGCCTGTGCGCAATACAATGAAACGATTCGGGCCGACAGGCCGGGCCAAGGTATCAGTGCTTTTACTGTTGGCACAGGAATCTTTCAGGTGCAAAGTGGTTGCAACATTTTCGGCACCAGCAATAGTGCTAATGGAATTAAAACAAATGGTTTTTTGAACAATACCGTAGTGCGTTATGGCATTACCGAGCAATTCGAACTCAATTATCAGTTTGACTATCAAACACAGTCTGTTACCCAAAATGACGTTAAAACCGTTCAAAAAGGAGTAGATGCCATGGACTTGGGTATGCGCTACCATATTTACACGGGTAAGGGACTTGCTCCGAGTGTTGCTTTTCAATTTGCAACGCGGTTGCCTATTTTGGGAAAGGATTATGTGATAAAAGACCTAGCTCCGCGGTTTAGTATCGTAACCACGCAGCATTTAACAAAAGAAATTGCACTAACCACTGTTTCTGGTGCCTCTTGGAACGGCAATAACAGTGTTGCACAGGGAAACTATGTGGCCAACATTTCCTTCCCACTCTTCGCGAGGATTGGAGGTTATGTGGAGAATTACGGCAACTTGCAAAACGGGGTGTTTTCTACTTACTTCGATGGCGGGTTCGCTTGGCTAGTTACCAACGATCTGCAACTCGGTCTTTATGGAGGTTATGCCAGCAACAAGGGGGTAAATAGTTTTTTTGTCAGTTCGGGTATATCCTGGCGAACCAAGCGAAGAAGTGCTTCTAAGGGATAAAAAAGAAGGATTCAATTACATTTTTACCATGAAAAGAATTTACCCCACTTTGCTGTTTACAATAGCTTCTTTTTCCGCTGCGTTCTCACAATTCAACGAAACCATCCGGGGGAAACGGCCTGGACAATCCATTGGTGCGTTTACTGTAGGGGAAGGGATTTTTCAAATACAATCCGGTTTCGACAATTTCAGCAACTCGCAGGACATGACCAAAAAAGGATACTTAAACAATACGGTGCTTCGCTATGGCTTCACCCGTACCTTTGAAGTGAGCACGCTTGTGGAATACAGAACCCAGGAAGTGATACAAAACGATACAAAAATTACTCTTAATGGCTTAGATGGTATGGATGTGGGCTTCCGAAAACATCTCTATACAGGCAAAGGAATTCTTCCTAATATTGGATTTCAATTCCGTGTGCGGCTGCCCGTGTTGAGCCAGGATTATAAAATCAAAAATCCAGCTCCCCGTTTTATCATTTCTACCAGCCATAACTTCTCCAAAACGTATTCCCTTATTACGAACTGGGGAGCCTCCTGGAGTGGCAACAACACCGCTGCGCAAGGGAACTATACCATAAATTTGTCGCATCGCTTCAATTCAAAAGTTGGAGTATTTATCGAAAACTACGGAAGCCTTTTGCAAGGCACGTATTCCTCTTACTTTGACGGAGGCTTTGCCTGGTTAGTGAACAAGGATTTACAACTTGACCTGTATGGTGGTTATAGCATAAACCGAGGCGTGAGCGCCTATTTTATTAGCACGGGGGTCTCCTGGCGAACTAAACGACCGGAGTTTATTCTCAAAAAAATTCAAGACAAACTATGAAAAAGATAATCAGTAGCCTCTTTCTAATAACCGCACCTCTCTTTTATTTGATGGGGCAGGGTAAGGATACCCTCCATGCAAATAAACCGGACTTGATCTTAAGGCAGATGGACAGCGTCAGGCGCATGGACTCTATTCGAAGAAGCGAATTGGTGCAAGAGATTCAACGGTTGAAAGGATCCTCCAACCAAAAACAGCGCGAAGCGCTAGCCTTGCAATTACAAAAAATAGAACAAGAAGATTCGGTTAAAAAAGAAAAGCAACGCCAACTCTTGCAAAAGCTGAAGGCTTCCGCCAAAGGTGCTGCCGTAGCTCCTTTTAAAGATACGCTGTTTCTAATCTATACGGCTATTGGAAGTTTTAGCGCCCAAGATAGGGCAACTGCCATCAGCAAGAAAATTGAAATACTGTACAAGGATAGTGAATTTCAACCCGACTCCCTGCAGGTAGTGCTTTCAGATGTTTCTCCTGAAATTGTTTATCAGGATTTAACCGTGATGAGCGTCAATGAGTTGGAAGCATTGTGGTTAAACCAAAAAGCGGCAGCCTTGGCCAAGTCCTACAATCAAATCATAAAAAAAGCGATACTTGATCATCGTAAAGCCAACAGTATTCTAAACATCGCTTTACGCGTGGCCGCTATTATCGCTATCATCGCGGGTGTTTATGCTATCATTCTACTGATCAATCGAGTCTTCAAAAAACTTAATCAGCGTTTTAGGGGGTTAAAAGACAAAGCCCTAAAAGGAATTCGCTTCCGGGGTTACCAATTTTTGGATAGCGATCGTGAATTGCAGGTTATCCTTTTTCTTTTCAATATCCTTCGGTTGCTCGTCATCGGATTAGCCCTCTACATTGCCCTGCCTCTGCTGTTTAGTGTGTTTCCTTGGTCTCGCGGCATTGCGAATACCTTGATCGGGTGGATTGCCTCTCCATTGAAGCGTGTTGCCACTGGGCTTATCCATTATTTGCCTAACCTCTTTACTATTTTGGTCATTGCCACTGTAACACGGTATGTGATTCAATTTCTAAAATTCCTTGCCAGCGAAATTGAAAAAGGGGTGCTTACCCTGCCTGGATTTTATCCCGACTGGGCAAAACCTACACTGAATATTGTAAAGTTTCTGATTTACGCCTTTAGTTTCATCATCATATTTCCTTATTTGCCTGGCTCAGACTCACCCATCTTTCAAGGGGTTTCCGTTTTTGTTGGCGTACTCTTTTCGTTGGGGTCGTCCTCGGCCATCTCCAATGCAGTAGCCGGCCTCGTAATCACTTACATGCGACCGTTTAAAGTTGGCGATCGTATCAAAATTGGAGAGTTGGTGGGTGATGTCATCGAAAAATCATTATTGGTGACCCGAATCCGCACGATCAAAAATGAATCCATAACTATCCCCAACGCTACTATTTTATCAGGCCATACGATTAATTACACAACCTCTGCCAAAGAATTGGGGCTAATTTTGAACACCGCTGTGACCATTGGGTATGATGTTCCTTGGAAACAGGTACACGAACTGCTGGTTCAAGCGGCTTTAGCAACAAATGGAATCATGAAAGATGAGAGCCACAAGCCGTTTGTTTTTCAAACCAGCTTGGACGACTTTTATGTATCCTATCAGCTCAATGCCTATACCGATCAATCCCATCAAATGGCACGGATTTATTCTGGTCTTCACCAAAACATTCAGGATAAATTCAATGAAGGTGGTGTTGAAATTCTTTCGCCACATTATCGTGCGGCCCGCGATGGTAACATGACGACCATACCCGCTAATTACCTGCCTTCTAATTATAAGGCGCCAACATTTAATGTGTCTGTTGATAGTCCGCAAAAATCTACTAGCGAGTAATGGAAAAAATTTTCATCGAAATGAATATCCCCGAATTTTGGCATAAGCCAATCTTGCTGGGATTGTGGATTATTCTACTATGGTTGCTTAGTAGTTTCATCAAAAGCCGGGTGAGGAGTGGGAAACTAGAAAACCAAAGTCAGTATGTAGTAAACAAAGCAATAACGTTTGGTACATACCTCGTCTTTCTTCTAGTAGTTGGGATGCTATACAGCTCCCGATTAGGAGGATTTACGGTAGCCCTGGGTGTAGCCGGGGCAGGCATTGCCTTTGCCCTTCAGGAGGTGATTGCCAGCTTTGCCGGTTGGCTCGCCTTGCTTTTTGGCAACTTCTATAATCCAGGAGATCGTGTTCAGCTTGGGGGCATCAAAGGCGATGTAATTGACATCGGTATTTTGCGCACTACGCTCATGGAAACCGGACAATGGGTGGATGGCGATTTGTATAATGGAAGAATTGTGCGCATCGCCAACAGCTACGTTTTTAAAGAGCCGGTGTTCAACTACTCCAGCGACTTTCCCTTTCTGTGGGATGAAATCAAAATACCCGTTCGCTATGGAAGCGATTATGAAAAGGCCCGGAAGATTTTTACTGAAGTTGTAACCGAGGTAACTATTGCCTACAGCAAGGAAGCCGAAACCACCTGGGCTACGATGACGAAAAAATACAGGGTAGAAAAAGCAACGACCGAACCAATTGTAACCTTGGTGGCCAATGACAACTGGATCGAATTTACAATCCGATACGTGGTTAACTATAAGAAAAGAAGGATTACCAAAGACCAATTATTTACTTCCCTTTTGAATAAAATAAAACAAACGGAGGGAAAAGTACAGTTGGGTTCAGCTACCTTTGAGTTAACCGCATTGCCACCGCTTTCCATACATGTAAAGCAAGATTGATTCTATGGACGATTTTTTTAACTATACGATTTTTAAAAGCGGTGAGTTTTTGCTCACCACGGGCGATTTGATTTTACTGTTTTTTATTTTCTTGTTAATCCGCACGTTGCTCTTCGGGCTAAGAAAATTTTTGTACCGCTACTTTCTGAAAAGGCGGATTGATCGTGGGCGGAGTCATGCAATCTATTTATTGATTAAATATTTTGTTTGGACCATCACCATCGTTGCCTCGCTCGAAATGGTGGGGATCCACGTAACCTTTTTTATAGCTGGTTCTGCCGCCTTGTTGGTGGGGCTTGGCCTAGGCCTTCAACAGATATTTCAAGACCTGGTGTCAGGCGTTTTTATTTTGATCGAGGGCACGATAAAAGTCAATGATGTGATTGAGATCGATGGTATGGTAGGCCGAATTTTTTCGGTAAACCTTCGCACATCACAAGTTTTTACCCGCGATGGCATCATCATCATTGTACCCAATCACAAGTTCATTGTAGAGAAGATTACCAACTGGAGCCACAACTCAGAAAGCACCCGCTTTAAATTGGACGTGGGCGTAGCCTATGGCAGCGATGTAGAAAAAGTAAGAACGATTTTGCTAGCCTGTGCGCACAGCCATGCTGAGGTTTTAAAATTTATTTCCGATGAAGATCATAATCCATTTGTCCGATTTTCTGATTTTGGCGATAGTTCGTTGAAATTTGAATTGTTTTTTTGGACGACCAACATCTTCAATGTAGAGTTTATCAAAAGTGATTTGCGCTTTGAGATCGATAAAAAGTTTAGAGAACAAGGTGTGACGATTCCTTTTCCACAGCGCGATATTCACATCAAAGGCAGATAACCAATTTTTCAGAGGATGAATCCAGCCAAAAAACTAAATGAACTTCATGCGACCGCTATCTGCGGTAATGATATTACTTCCTCATGCCTTTATGTTTCCGCCCTCACTATTGTTTATGCGGGACAATATGCATGGATTGCCTTGCTCATCGTAGCAGGCGTACTGTTCTTGTTTCGCAGAATCTATGGCGAAGTGGTTGGTGCGCTTCCGTTGAATGGGGGCGCCTATAATGTTCTTTTGAACACCACCAGTAAAAGCAATGCGTCCGTGGCGGCATGCCTCACCATTCTTTCCTACATGGCTACTGCCGTGATTTCCGCCTCCGAAGCAATGCACTACCTGCATACCCTGATGCACGCACTTCCTGTGATGCTTGCAACGATAGGGCTACTCACTTTCTTCCTGTTCCTTACGATCGGTGGAATTTCAGAATCTGCTGTTGTGGCTACAGTCATTTTCATTTTTCACTTGGCCTCCATGGCCTTATTGATTGGCAGCGCAATCTGGTTTGTAGCCGTCAATGGATTCGAAATTACACTTGCCAATTTTAAAATGCCTCTAAAGGGAAGCATTTCTTCAGCCATTTTCTTTGGTTTTTGTGCGGCCATGTTAGGCATCTCTGGGTTTGAAAGCTCCGCTAATTTTGTAGAAGAGCAGCAACCGGGTGTATTCAGAAAAACTTTAAGAAACATGTGGTTGGCCGTAACCATTATCAATCCCTTGATGGCGCTCGTGGCCATTATGGTGCTATCAAGGGTTGATGTAATCCAGCACCAGGAAGCATTGCTATCGCATATTGGATTCAACACTGGAGGTCAATGGTTAAGTACACTTATTTCAATTGACGCAGTGCTGGTGCTCAGTGGTGCTGTACTTACGGCTTATGTAGGTGTTGGTGGTTTAATTAAGCGAATGGCCCTTGACCGTATTCTCCCACAATTCACGCTGAAAGAAAATAGGCGAGGAAGTGCATACCGCATCCTATTCCTGTTTTTCGCATTGTGCATTTCAATCTTGCTCGTTACGGATGGTGATTTGGGTGCTTTGGCAGGCGTATACACCATCAGCTTTTTGGCGGTGATGACGTATTTTGGAATTGGGAATTTTCTATTGAAAATGAAACGAAGCAGTTTGCCCCGGCCTGTTTACGCCTCTCCCTTTGTGGTGGCTGTTGCGATAGCTGCAGTGGTCATTGCGCTATATGGAAATATTAAGATGCACCCCGAATACCTATTGGTGTTTCTTCAATACTTTGTTCCGGCTATCGTAATTATCCTTTTGATGTTGAATCGAAAAGAATTATTGAAAATGAGCTTAGTCGTCATCGATAGTTTTTTTGATACGATATCCGAAACAGCCAGAGTCAGCCGGATTAGGGTCAATTTTCTTATGAACCGATTGAGCAAGCAGCAATTTGTTTATTTTTCGAAAGCGGACTCAATTGCCTCACTGAATAAAGTGATGATGTATGTACAAGAAAACGAAGCCACCAATTTGTTAAAAATTGTAACGATATTAAAAGATGATCAAGAAATTCCTTCTGGTTTTTTAAATGACCTCGCAGTCCTTGATAGAGCGTACCCCGAGATCAATATAGAATTTGTTCAGCTTCGAGGAATATTTAACCCGGAATTAATTGCCAAATTAAGTGCCGATTGGAAGGTGCCAATCAATTTTATGTTTATCGCTTCCCCAGGCAATAAATTTCCCTATCAAGTCGCGGAGTTAGGTGGCGTCCGTTTGATTATTTAGATCGAACCCATCTAAAATTTTAGTATAAAAAATCCAATACGAATCACGATTCCGCGTGTTAATTCTTACCTTTAAATAGTAAACTTTAAAAAGCTAAAAATGAAAAGAATTATATCTACATTATCGCTCATCTCTCTTCTCGTAATGGTGGGACAATCGCAATCCCTGACCGGGGGTTGTTTTGATGAATATACCACACTGTTCAAAATACGTGGCGCTAAGTTTGTTACCGATGGCGACCAAAAAATCGTGCTGGCCACAAGGGGTGGAGACAACCTTAGTCATTGTTTCATGGGAAAAGTTACGGTGAAAAATGGCGAAATCATTTTCCCCGTATCGATTGAAAAAGAAGATGGTACTTTTGAGATTTTCAAGACTGAATTAACCCCCGCATTTAAAACTGAGTCACCAACAAGCAGTCTAAAAATTGAAGGAGGAAAGACCATTACTTTCCGAACAACAGAAAATGATTTGGTAAAAATATTCTTTATTTCCTTTCTTGAAGCCAAACCAAAAGCCAATAAAATTGCTCCCTCAGCAAAGTCATTTTTGAAGTAAGCTAAATCAAAGCAACATATAGTTGAGAGATTAACTACAGACCAATTAAAATCAACCCTCCCAGCTCCAGGAGGGTTGATTAGTTTTAAGGCCAATGGAAACCAGATCAAGGTCAAACTTGCCAGTGTGTAGTGAAACAATGGGGCAGCATTTGTCCATTATTCAAAAACGAACTTCAATTGTCTCGGTGCTTTTCTTTATTAAACATCTACAGAAAATTTTAACCTTCCACCAAGTCCCTCTCGAACAATTCTCATTAGTGTAGTTAGTCGAATGTCACTTGCGTTATTTTCAATTCTTGAAATATAGTTTTTCGTAGTGCCCACTTTAACTGCAAGCTCCTCTTGCGTTAAATGCTGCCTTTTTCTTGCCTCTTGAATAAGGACTCCGATTTTAAAAGTCTCGAAATCTTCTTCATACTTCTCACGGGCCACTGAACCTTTTTTTCCGTACTTTTTGTCAAGATGGTCATCCCATGAAGTAAGGCTTCTATCTTTTACTTTTGTTGTCATAATATTCCTTTTTTAGTCGTTCTGCTCGTAAAATTTCCTGTCTCGGAGTCTTATCTTTCTTCTTTTGAAATCCATTTAATAAAATGATTAGCTGTCCTTTGTCAAAGAAACAGAAGATTCTATAAATATCAGAACCAACCTTGACTCTCATTTCATAAATCCCATCAGTCCCCTGGAGATGTTTGAAAAATCTCTCTGGCACTATTGGTAAAGATCTCACCAGTCCGATTACATAATCTATTTTGTCTTGAACCTATATTCTTTGGTCGTTGTAGAAGTCCCAAAAGTAGTTTCGGTAAACGTAAGTGTCTCGATGAAATTTAGCCACATGGCAAAGTTACCTTTTTAGGCAACAATGCCCAATATGTCATTTCACTTTCCTAGAACGATCCATCAGAAAATTCGATCAATCCTTCCAATGCACAAAATTATTTCGTACAATTACTTCCCTCAAAAAAAATCAAGCCATGAGAAAATTCACACTCGCCTTAGCCGTCATTGCCTGCCTCCTTCTGCTCTTCAACTGCCAACCCAAGCAGGGTGCTGTTAAAAGCCTGGCCGACCGTAGGGCATTCGAAAAAAGTAGCGATGCCTCTGTAGAATCTAAGATTGACGAATTTATCAGCAAGATGACGCTGGAAGAAAAAATAGGCCAGATGACACAGATCAACAACTCGGCCATCGTGACCAATGCCGACTGGGGAGCGGGTGCTGATTTGAAAATCGAAATCAAGATTGATACGGCCAAACTCGGAAAAATTTTAAGGAAGTATTATGTAGGGTCATTCCTCAATGGCATTGCCGTGTCACCAGAGACATGGTATAATTTTTACAAAGACCTGCAGGAATACAATATGAAAACGTCTCGGCTTAAAATCCCAATTATCTATGGCGTGGATCACATGCACGGCCCGAATTACCTGGAGGGTGGAACGATCTTTCCGCAAGGAATAAATACGGCAGCTACCTACAACAATCAATTCCCGGCTGACATGGCACATGTTACGGCTATAGAAACGGCCGATCTTGGGCACCAATGGTTATTTGCCCCGGTGTTGGATTTAGCGCGCACCCCACTATGGGGAAGATTTTATGAAACCCTGGGCGAATCACCTTATGTGGTTTCTACCATGGGAACCATTTTTATAAAAACGGTGCAGAACGATCCGGATATTGTACCGCATAAAATCGGAGCCACTACCAAACATTTTATTGCCTACTCCGATCCTAAATATGGATGGGATCGCGGACCCGCTGATATGTCAGAGCAAGCTTTGTATGAATTTCACGTGCCCGCATTTAAAGCCGCCATCGATGCGGGTGTAAAAACCGTGATGCTCAACAGCGGTGACTTAAATGGCGAACCCGTTCACAGTTCGTACCGTATCGTGACCGAACTTTTGCGAGATGAATTAAAATTCAAAGGCGTGGTGGTCACCGATTGGGAAGACATTATCCGCTTATATAGAAATCACAAAGTGGCGACTGACGAGAAAGACGCAACGTTAAAGGCCATCAATGCCGGAGTAGATGTAGCGATGACACCTTATACAACCGATTTTTGCGACCATCTTAAGAATCTCGTGAAAGAAGGAAAAATTAGTGAGGAGCGAATTGACCTTTCGGTATCCAGGATTCTCCGTCTTAAACTTGAGTTGGGCTTATTTGAAAATCCTTATCCTCGCAACGACCGATTCAATCGGGTGGGTAGCGCAGAAAACAAAGCCAAGGCATTGGAGGCTGCAAGGGAATCCATTGTGCTCATGAAAAACGAAAACGCCACATTGCCCCTCGCTGCTGAAAAAGCAAAAAATATTCTGGTCTGCGGCCAGTGGCTAACTTAAAAGGCCCGTTGGCCGGAGGCTGGACGTTGCGTTGGATACCCAATGACGAAAGCATTTATCCAAAAGATATGCTCACCCTCTACACGGGTTTGCAAAAAGAGTTTAGTCGCGTAACCTGGGCTGCGAACGCGTCCGAGATAAAATCGAAAGCTTCGAGTGCAGACGCCATTGTTATTGGCGTTGGAGAGATGCCTTACTCCGAAGGTTTTGGTAGTATTCTCGACATCACCTTGCCTGAAGAACAAATGGATCTCATCAAAGCTTCACAGTTAACGGGCAAGCCGGTGATTCTTGTGATCATTGCAGGCAGGCCAAGGGTCATCACCAAAATATTTCCCGGATGCAAGGCCGTGCTATTTGCTGGTCTTCCTGGGTTTCAGGGTGGCCAGGCGATTGCCGAAATCATCAGCGGAAAAGTTAATCCAAGTGCAAAACTTAGTTTCAATTATCCGCATTCGGTTAACCGTCTTTTGCCGCATAACCATAAAATCAGTGAAGTGATTCTGGCTCATGAAATTCCTAACCCCGTTTGTCTTCTTCCTTTTGGCTCAGGGTTAAGTTATACTTCCTTCGAATACAGTAATCTTACTCTGAGCGATTCCACACTTACTTCTGACGATGCCGAGATTACAGCAAAGGTCGATGTGAAAAATACTGGAAGCCGCGAAGGCAAAGAAGCTGTGCTTTGGTTTTTATTTGATGAAGTGGCCAGCCTCTCGCGACCAGTACGTGAACTGAAATTTTATGAGAAAGAACTGATCAAGCCAGGGGAGACGAAAACTTTTAGCTTCACCATCAAGGCCAATGATCAATTGGGTTTCCCTGATAAGACTGACGCTAAAATTTTAGAAGATGGCTACTTTACACTAATGGTCGGAAATCAGAAAACAAGATTTAAGCTAATGAGGAAAGCTGAGTGATTTGCTGGACTTTGGGGTGAGTTATTTAGGTTTAGTTGGAGAAGTGTCAACTTGATTATAAGCATTTACACTTATCTTATAATTTTCATTAATTGAACTAGTAAAAAGCCCAATGTTGATAGCGCTCCTACAATTATCATAAACCAGCTAATCAAATTTTTGTACTTAGAGGTTATCCTTACCGTCCCCAAATATGGAACTCCGGCTCTTTTAAGTCCGCCTACTAAAACAAATACGTCCCGGTAGTTACCATTTGTAAAAACAATATGTTTTTTATCGTCAATCCATATTCTTATATTCTTAACAATTCCGAGGCTGTCGTACTCCTCTTTCAAGTCGTAACCCTTAATTTGTCTGAGCGAATATTGTTTTTGTCCTAATAGCCAATACTTAATTATCATCCTATCTGCGGTCAGTATTAAGGTCTTGTTCGTTGAATTGAAAAGAAATACGAAAAGCGTGAGTGCTGTGAGTGTTGCCAGTATGATCCAAATCCAATTGGGATCATTGTCTCCAACATATTGTTTTAGTCCAATAAAGGGAATGAACAAGAAGGCTCCAATAACACAAATCTCAACAAAAGGAAATATTGGTTTACCTGTAAAAATAGATTTCTCTTTTTTCATTCTCCACATAGGGCGGTGCCTTTTAGCCACAACATTAGTATGTACGCGTATTTGTAATTCTTATTTCTATTTTAAAATTTACTAAAAGTTTATGGCCGAAATTCTTTAGCTCATCCTATTCACATCCACTTTCACTTCTATGTCTTGTTTGCCTGAGCTGAAAATGATTCCTTTAACGGGAGCAACATCGAAGTAATCGCGACCGAAGGCCACGGTGATGTGATTATACGAAGGCATTAAGTTGTTGGTCGGGTCAAACTCCACCCAACCAATTTCAGGAAAGTAAACAGCCACCCACGCATGAGAAGCATCAGAGCCTACCAGTTTTTCTTTTCCCGGAGGCGGCACCGTTTCGATGTAACCGCTCACGTATCGTGCAGGCAAACCCAGATTGCGCAGGCAGGCGATCATGAGGTGAGCAAAATCCTGGCACACTCCTTTGCGGGAGACCAGCACTGATTCGACAGGCGTGTTTACGGTGGTGAACCCGGGCGTAAAATCCAATGAACTATAAATTTTTTGCATCAAGGCTTGGCATCCATTCCAAAGGGTGGCGCCTGCGGGAAAGCAATCTGCCGCAAATTTTCTTATGGCCTCGCTGTAGGGAACATGGAGGGACGGCAGCGTGTACTGCATCACTTCTGCAAAGACATCACTATGAAGGGCTACTTTATTTTTTACGTCTTCCCATATCAAGATTAGATTCAGCGCCTGATCCGTATTTCCCTTGTGCACAATCTCCACCAGGCTTTCGGAAGTGATTGCTAATTGCGAATGCTCTTTATAAATGGAAATGAACAACAGCGTGTTTCCAAAATAATCCGTTTGGTAAACCAGCTCATCGGGTGTGGGTACAATTTTTACATTTGATGTAAGGCACTTCTGACCCTGGTAGTTTAGCGGCACCAAACACAACCGGTTATGGCCAATGGATACCGTTTCCTGATAGCGATACTCGGTGATATGTCGGATTTTGTAGCGCATGATCAAACTTCAAACTGAAAACCTTCTTTACTGTTTTGCGTCTGATAAGTCGTGTGACTAAAATAGGAAGCGCTCAACTTGGTGGCGATCGCATAAATATGTTTTTGCAACGTCCCACAAAAATCATCCAATGATTCGCGATACCCTGTGGCTTTATCCGCGATTACTAAAGTAGCCACATCCATCAAGCGCACCTGGCTGTAGGCATCAAATACCAATCGCGAAATGTCATTGTCATCGGTACTTCCTCCTTTTTGCGCCAGGTTTCTGGCATACTTTAATAATCCTTCCAGTTGTGAAAGTATCGATGTAGGGTTCTGACTGTTTAAAAACAATAAGTCAATTGTGGGCACCACGTTCAACGAAGTACGATAAACCGACCGGTAAGAAGAAAGGTTTTGATTGCTCAGTAACACGGCTTCCAAAAGTTGAAATTCCGTGCTTTCCTCATGACTAACAGTTAGGATAGATCGGTATTGCGCCAACTCCATCAAAATTTCCTCGATCAGTTGCCCCATCCGGTACATGGTTCGTCCATCGCTTCGGTACATACTTTGACGGGTCATTTCCGTGAACGATAGCAATCCGGCATTGAGTTGGTCAAGCAAAGAAAATACATGGCGTATGCCGTCCGGCTCTACTGCGCCAATCCTTCGTTTTATGTTTTCAACATCATCAATTATTCGCCAACTGTCTACCGTCCAGCGATCGCGAGCCGCATACATCGACTTGAGGAGATTATTAAGCGTGAAGAGAACACTGCCCGCACGTTCTGGGTTACAGATTAGCTGATGAATTTCCTTTAATGGATTATTGAATTCTTCGGCAGCATCTTCTACAAAGCCGGGATAAGTGTCGGTAAGGTGCGTTACAGTTTTAAGTAAGACCGTCAATGATTCGGTGTCATTGCCATTGTTGAGATAACCTTTCTGCGTAAGATTCCTTAGCACGAGCCGGATAAAGCGCGAAGTACGGATTACGCGCTGCGTATAGCGCCCCACCCAAAATAAATTTTCTGCGGCTCGACTGGGCAGTACCGCTTTCCTTTTCATGTCAGGCGATGATTTCACTTCAACCTTTACATTTTCTTTGAAGGTAGCCTCCACCCAAGTGTCTTTTGATATTCCCCCATCCTGATTGGAAACCAAAAAACTACCTTTCTCTGGGGAACAACGGGTAAGCCCGCCACGCATCATTTCATAGTCGCCTTTATTGGCCACCAGATACGAGCGCATCACGGTGAACCTTGGCTCTAATTTCTCTTTGGTAAATATCGGTGAAGTTGAAAACGCCACTTCTTCCTGGCCCACATAAAGGAACGGTTCGAATTTTATTTTTCGGATCAGGTCCTCCTTTTTTGCCTTCGAAAGTTGGCTTCCCATTACCGTCTTGAACCCACCTACCCGCACAATATTTTTTATCACCAACGTATCGATGTTTTCAATCACATAATCCATCTCCTTCTTTTGGCCACACCACCACGTAGCAATCATGGGAATGATAGGATCCTCATTTAGAAAATGTTTGAAAGCCCCGTGCATAAAAGCCATCAGCCCGGTATTTTCGAGGATACTGCTGCCCAGGGGATTTGCTACGGCCACATTGCCTTTGCGAACGGCCAACAGCAAGCCGGGGATACCAAGCTGCGAGTCCTCACGAAGTTCGAGTGGATCACAAAACGTATCGTCCACTCTACGCACAATCACATCAACTTTTTCGAGACCTTCTACTGTTTTAATCCAAACAAAACTATCGCGCATGATAAGGTCTTCACCTTGCACCAGGGTAATGCCAAGGTAAGAAGCAAGGAACGCGTGCTCAAAATAGGTTTCATTGCGTGGCCCCGGTGTTAATAAAACTATGCGCGGATTCTCTTTTCCCTGCGGAGCTATCTGAATCAACGCTTGCATGACGCTATTGAAGAATCCACCCAACTTAGCCACCTGATAGTTTTGAAACAGTTCAGGGACAATGCGGCTCAACGCACTCCGATTTTCCAATGCATAGCCCATCCCTGAAGGGGCTTGTGCCCGATCTTTCACTACCCACACTTTACCATCAGGACCGCGGGAAAGATCAGCCGAGTAAAGAGTGAGTTGATTTTCTCCGGCTAATTTTATTTTATCGCAGGGTCGTAAAAAACCAGGATGAGAATAAATCAGCTCCGGTGGGATAATTCCATTTTTAAGCAACGTTCTTTCTCCATACATGTCGTCCAGAATTTTATTCAGAACGAAAGCCCGTTGTTTCATTCCTCTTTCTATCCCGCGCCAATCTACGGCCGAAATCACCAGTGGCACGGCATCCAATAACCAAGGCCGATTAAGACCATTGCTATCGCCATAGACATTGTAGGTCACGCCATTCTCTTGCAATAGTTTCAGGAGTTCTTGTTGCCTGACTCTCAACTCATCAATACCCAGGCTTTCGATGTTGGTGAGTAAATGCTTCCACGATTCACGCGCACCTTCGTTGTATTGAAAACATTCATCCAACACATTGGGGTTGGAGAAATAGCCATCGGTGAGGTTGCTTATGGAGCGATTTAGCAGTTGTTTATCCATGCGGCTCGGTCAATCAAAATTGTCTTAAATCCAAAGTACGGGGATATTCCGGACTTATCTTCATACGTGGTGGATCAAAATTTTTCGGGGTTTCATGCGGTTGCAAATAGCGTTTCGCCACAATGAAATTTTCGGTAGGTGTAATCGCGCCTTGCGTATGGCCTTGTTTCCAAAAACGGCTTATCCTTCGGCCTTCTGCTTCATACGAATTCACGGGAAAGGCATCATAACTTCTTCCGCCCGGATGGGTAACGTGATACGTGCATCCAGCGATGGAACGATGATTCCAGGTATCAATAATATCAAATACCAAGGGCACATCTTTCCCTAATGTGGGGTGAAGTGCCGAAGGTGGCGACCAGGCCCGATACCGCACGCCAGCTACAAATTCACCGCTCACCGAAGTGGGCTGCAATGGAATGGGCGATCCGTTGCAGGTGATCATGTATCGATCGACATTAAAGTTTGTGATCTTTACCTCCACCCTTTCCATGGACGAATCGACAAAGCGAGCCGCGCCTCCTTGCGAAGTCTCCTCGCCCAATACATGCCAGGGTTCGATGCCCATGCGAATGAACAGCTCCATTTCATTCACCTTAATTTTTCCGTGCAGTGGAAACCGAAATTCAATAAATGTTTCGAGCCACTCCAATTGAAAGGGATACCCTGCGGTTTGTAAATCGCGCGTTACTTCAGCAAGATCCTGTTGCACATAATGCGGCAACATAAATTTATCATACAGGTCCGTTCCCCATCGGGTGAGTTTGTGTTTGTAAGGTTTATTCCAAAACCAGGCAATTAAACTTCGGATCAGCAGCAACTGTACAATACACATGTCCTTATTCGGTGGCATGTCAAACCCGCGCAACTCTAACAGACCAAGGCGGCCTGTGGAACTGTCAGGAGAATACAATTTATCTATACAAAATTCCGCGCGATGGGTATTGCCGGTAATATCAACCAACAGATTTCTAAAAATCCGGTCCACTAACCAGAACGGAACTTCACCCGTTTCGGGAATTTGGTTGAAGGCTATTTCTAGCTCGTACAACATTTCTTGCCTACCTTCGTCCACCCTTGGCGCCTGACTGGTAGGCCCAACAAAAGAGGAAGAAAAAAGATACGATAAGCCGGGATGGTGCTGCCAATACGTAATGAGACTTCGGAGTAAATCCGGTCTTCGCAACAAGGGGCTGTCGGATGGTGTAATTCCTCCAATGGTTATGTGATTGCCACCCCCCGTGCCCGTATGTTTTCCGTCAAGGTCAAATTTTTCTGTGCTTAGTCTGCTGAGACGCGCCTGTTCAAAAAGCAGGTCATAGTTACTCACCAACTCTTTCCAACTTCTGGCAGGATGAATATTTACTTCCAACACACCCGGATCGGGCGACAGGGAAAGTTTGGTTACCCGATTGTCATGCGGTGGGTCATATCCTTCAATCACTACCTTTAAATTCAGTTTGGTTGCAGCCGCTTCGATAGACGCCAGCAAGTCGAGGTAATGCTCTATATAAGTAAGTGGTGGCATGAAGAAATAAATCTTACCCTCACGCACTTCAATACACAATGCCGTTTTGACCGTGTAGATATCGAAGGTTGTATCAATTTCCTCTTCAGATTTTTTATCCCCCTCTTCCGGTTCTTCTTTGGGATTGGGTTTCTGATAAAACTCCTTCGGCAACTCTTCTTCTGGAATGGGTCGGTTATACCGCATCCTTGCCTTCGCCTGAAAATCCTCTAACGGAAGGAGCTCTTCAAAGGGGCTTCGTTCTACCTTGCGTTGTGTTTTAGTTTCGCTGGTATAGGCTAATGATTTTAGCGGAAGCCTTAAACCAATGGCTGAATTTCCCGGAATTAAAATAAGTTGATGGTTTCGGAAAGGCCATTGGCAAGATATCCATCGGTTGTTCCAATGATTCCATTCCATGGGAATAACATAACCCACGTCCGCGCCTAAATCCTTGGATAATAACTCCGCCAATTTTTTTCGCTCCAACGGATCTTTCAGGTTCGCTTTGTACGGATCAAGGTTCACCGGCACTTTATTTTCTTCCCATAAAAAATAAAAGGCATCTTCCTTGGCGGGATGGATGTGGTCTTCGGGGATATTCAAAAATTTAGTCAACTCCTGGGTTAATCTTTTTGCATCCTCCACGGTATAAGCGGATGGCGTATCATCCATATCAAGAAGTTCCTCATTGCTCCAAATTGTTCCTCCATCTTTTCGCCAATAGGCTGAATATTGCCAGCGTGGAAGCGGCTCGCCCGGATACCATTTGCCTTGCCCTTTGTGAATATAGCCTTTAGGGGCAAAAGAGGTTTTCAGTTTTTTAATTAATTCTGAACCCAGCTTTCTTTTCTGTGGTCCATCCGCTCCGGTGTTCCACTCTTTGGCTTCCATATCATCAATGGAAACAAAAGTGGGTTCTCCACCCATCGTCAGCCGCACATCACCATTCAAAAGATCTTCATCCACTTTGTTGCCAAGGGCAATAATCGAAGCCCATTGTTCTTCGGTATACGGTTTGGTTACGCGAGGGTCTTCATGGATACGCACGACCTCATTTTTGAAACTGAAGGTAACCTTGCAAACATCGGTAAGGCCAGTGACGGGCGCAGCGCTCACCGGATCGGGCGTGCAGCAAAGCGGGATATGTCCTTCGCCAGCAAATAATCCCGAAGTAGGATCAAGACCCACCCAACCCGCTCCGGGTATGAAAATTTCTGCCCAGGCATGAAGATCAGTAAAATCTTTTTCAGTTCCCGAAGGGCCATCCAGGGCTTTCGCGTCTGCCTTGAGTTGAATCAGGTAACCGGATGCAAACCGCGCAGCCAGCCCCAGATGACGCAACACCTGAACCAACAACCAACTGGAATCACGGCAAGAACCGCTTTGCAGGCGCAGGGTGTCTTCGCAGGTTTGAACGCCTTCCTCAAGACGAACGGTATAATTGGTGTGCTTCCAAATCTGTTGATTGAGGCCGACCAGAAAATCAATGATGCCTACCTTTTTTGAACGGTCGATGGATTGTACCCATTGCTGAAGCATCGGGCCACTCTCGACCATTTCAAAGTAGGGAAGCAATTCTTTTTTCAGTTGATGGCTATACGTGAAAGGAAAATTGTCCGCATATTTTTCTACAAAAAAATCGAACGGATTAATCACAATCATATCGGCAATCACCTCCACATCAAAATGAAGTCTGGTGGTCTTCTCTGGAAAGACGGTACGCTCAAGCATATTCCCAAACGGATCTTGCTGCCAATTGATGAAATGATTTTCAGGAGTAATCTTTAAAGAGTAGGCTAAAATAGGTGTGCGACAATGGGGCGCAGGGCGTAAGCGAAAAGTATGGGGAGAGAGATTGACCGCACGATCATAATCATAACTCATTTGATGGCGAATGGCAACTTTAATAGACATTTTTGGCTAGCGGAAGTAATTTGACTGATTAAGGTATGGTTTATTTATGAATGAACAATCTAAAGGTGCAATTCAAATTGTCGCAACTGGTAATCCCAACAGGTGCTGGCCTTAGTCGCTATTTTAGCGCTAAAGCATTAAGCTCAATCAGTTAATTGAGAATTGTGCTCCTTATTTGAATTGACGAGTCCGACTGTAAAGCCTAGGTTGTGCGCTAGTCTTTAGGCTTAAATAATACGCTGAACGGTTTGGTTCCAAACTGGCTTTGGCCATCTACCGTTTCACCTTCCAGTTGAATAATAAATTCTCCTAAGCTATCGGCTGTATAAAAACTGAAAGTTGCTTTACCGGTTTCATCGATGGGTAATTCCGCGTTCCAATATAAGGTAGTCCTGAAGTCTGGAATCAACGGATTGCCCGGAATTGAATAATTTTTTGTATAAAAGGGCAAGGCTTTGGTCAATCCTTTTACTTCGGGATAATACGCTACAATTTCTTTCGCCACTAAAGGATTCTTGGTGGTCACAAAAACAACTCCATCTTTGCCCAACAACCCCCAAGGCAATAACTTATTCATTTTACGGATCAATTTAATGGATATCACATCGGCTGGTTTCATACCCAGAAAAAAGTTTACATCCTTGGTCATCACCCCGTCAATAATCAGCAAAGGCGTTTCTTTAGAAGCTACTGGGTTATCAAGCGAAATCAACAAGTTCATTTTTAATCTCAAATCATCCTCATTCCTTTTTACCGAAAGCGATGGAATGATTTCGCGAATAATTTCTTCTATGGTTGGAAATATGAGGTATTCACTAATCCTCACCGTAATGTCCGGCTTTTGAAATTCATCTTCCAATAAGTCGCCTGAATTACTTTCCGTTGTTCCTTTATCTAAGTTCTCCTTAGAAAAATAAAATGCCCGATCTACTTCACCTTTGTGCATCGAAAATTCGGAATACCATTCTCTATTTTCCGTTAACGATAAGACAGGCGCATGAAGGGAAGATACCTCTTGTTGATCAATGGCCAAATCTATCGGCAGCTCTTTTCCCTTATATTCTGCTAACACAAAAAGCTTGTCGGTTTCGTAGAAGTCAAAAAGGGAACTGATTGAAAAACGACCTTCTTTCAGGGCGTAAAAATCATAGCCCATCATACTCTTTTGTAAAAAAATAGCCACATGTGTAGAGTCTGGCACTGGGGTATTAGTGCCCTTATAAAGTACTTTCCCCTGCCATACAAGTTTAGTATTCAAGTCAACTTTAGAACCGCGAGAATTCCTTTTTTTGCTGACGTTAACACCATTCGGCTTGCCAGCCACTAAGTTTTGCGGGGAAAACAAAGAAGCCACTTTCAAATTGGTTACCCGCACCCCTACATTCGATTTTAAAAATTCATCATTGGGTCGATGCGTATCAATTTTTACATCCACTTTCTGTCTTCCAAAATAAGAAGCGCTTACGCCTAGGATTTCAATGGAATTTTGCTGCGATACGTTCTGCGGTGATTGGTTTGCTCCTCCGGTGTCAGAATTAATCGTAAAACGCTTTTCTCCGGCTACCATAATGGGCTTACTCCAAATGGAATGGGATACTCCATTTACACTAAGGTTGAAAATATAAGCGCCCGGTGCTAGCGGATTTGGAAGGATGAGTTGGTTACCTCCCCCACCCTCTTTCACTTTAATATTTTGCTTGAATATGATGATGCCACTTTTATTGATCAAATCAATATGAAGCAGTTGTTCACCGTCCAGTGGTAATTGTAGAGAAGGTAAAAGCAAAACCTTGAAAAATGCAGTATCCCCGGGAACATAAAGATCCTGATTGAAAAAAACAGTGGCCCCGGATGCCTTTTCTATAATTGGCAATTCCTGCCCTTGACTGAACAACGGTGGGAAAAAAGCGATGAATAAATACCTAATTGTTTTCATTGCCAAAAAGAAGGTTGTTTAGTACGTGCGGTGCTATCTAATTTAGTGCAATCATCAACCAGTAGTACGTCTGGAAAATTGTAAGGTATGTCGTTGCGCGAAAGCCACATCGATTTTCGAACAATCCCACAAGCAGAGAAAACTCCCAGCGCCTGGTTATTGGCCGAATTTGCTTCGATGTTCCCAACCACTTTGGCAATAGGGGGTTGAAACAAACTGGTAGCCCCCGTCTGTTGTGACCGGATAAGTTTCCAAAACGTATACGTGTTTTGCGTAACACTCAGTTGCTGTAATTCAAAGTAATATTTAACGAAAAAATAAACTGGATTAGCAGGAATATAGGCTACGTTAAACGCTTGGTAGTTATTTGACATACCTGATTGATTATTTGAGAGGACGGGCGAATTCGGATATTGATCGACCCAACATTGACAGCAGGTACATCGATCAACTTTTTGGATTGTCACAAAGTCGGTGGAAATATAGCCACTGCAAGGAAGGGGAGCAGCAAGAAGTGAGGGCAAACCAGGCATACCTGTATTGGGAATCGTAGCTAATTCCGGGTGCGTAACCACTTCGAAGGTCCCCGTCCAGTTCCATCGCAGAAGACTCTCCGCACTGGCACTATGTGAATTTACATACATATAAAAACCATTATTAGCCACGGCTACGCCACTTTGTATGGATTCGCTTTGATTAAATTGATAAAATAAACTGTCAATGGTACCGGCTGAGGTCAGCAATTCAGGTTTGGAATAATAACTTTGGCCATCAGGTGTTTTAATTTGAAGGTGATAAGTCCGCCCGATTTGTCCTTGAATCCCGTTCGCAGAAGTTTGATAAACTCCCTTGCCCTGATCTTGTAGTACTTCCGAAAGCCCAAGATCATCAAGGAGGGTAATCGATGCGCCAACCACAGGCGAGGCTTGATTCAAAATATCGCCTACATTGGAAGACCAAAATAATTTCACCGAATAGGGCCCAGGTTCGTTGGTAATCATTCCGTTCACTACCAACAACTTTGTTGTGCCATTAACCTTAAGATTAAAATTATCCAGGCAAGCAGTTAATAAAATTACTATTAAAATGGATAAATGTGATTTCTTCATTGACGTTTTTTAAAAAAATATTAATTCCAAAAAGCAGGCATTTGCGTGGTTGAAGTTGGATCAATAACCAAGCAACTTTCTACTATAACCGGATCATGAAATTTATATGGCACATCGCTACGATAAATCCAAACGGATCTTTTTGCTACGCCACAAGCGGAGAAAATCCCCAAGGCAGAAGGGCTACCCGAGGTGGTAGGACTGGAAGAGGAAACTATGTTTCCTTCTATCGCTGCAATAGGTGGCTGAAATAAACTTGTAGTGCCTGCTATTTGGGATTGAACCAATTTCCAGAACTGATAGGTATTAGCCGTAACGCTCAGCTGCGTTATTTCAAGATAATACTTATCATAAAAATTTCGAGCCACAAATGGTATTGTAGCGACCGGATAATGTAAGAAAGTAGAGTTTGAAATATAGAGATTATCCGAAAGAAAGGGTACGGTTTGTCTTTCCGTAATGTAACAAGTGCAGCAGCTGCAAGGTGGGCCATAGCAAGGAGCGGGTGAATAAACGGGGGGATTTGTAGGAGGCCCTTGGGTTTGTTCCAGCTCAGGATGCGTGAAGACTTTGTAGGTTCCCGTCCAGTTCCAACGCAAAAGACTTCGCATGGAATTTGCTTTAGCATCAACGAAAATCGTGAAACCATCCGCTTCCACTGGTATTCCGTTCTGAACCGTCTCTCCATACTTAAATTGAAAATACGCACTGTCTATTTCTCCAGGTGGCGCCAAAAATTCAGGAGTCGAAGAGTAATTTTGTCCATCAGTAGTAATGATATCAAGATGATAAGTTCTTCCCGCAACGCCATGCATACCTGTGCTGCTGGTTTCATAAACTCCTTTGCCTTGGTATTGAAGTGTTTCGGCCAAACCTTGGTCATCAACTATCGTAACCTGAGCACCGCTCACCGGTGTAGGAAGTGAGTTCATCGTTCCAAAAAATCCATTGGGAATAACCACCGTAGAGCTCCAGAACAATTTCACAGTATACGGGCCAGGATCCGTGGTGATCATCCCATCCACCGACAGCAACCTGATGGTTGAACCAATATTCAGATTAAAGCTATCAATGCAGGCACTTGAAATAACAACAGTCAATATAGTCAGTGGAGAAGATCGCATCACTAAAACTTAAAGGAATACATGAGCGATGGTAAGATGGTGCCAATGATCGAAAGTTTATAGGCGTGAAAAGTGCCAGAAGAACTAAATCCATTGTATTGGGTGTTTCCCGTATTCTGAAAAAAGACGGAATACGGATTCTTTCGTCCATACACATTGTAAAAAGACAAAGCCCAGTTGCCGCCCCAGATCTTGTGGCGCTTGTGGTTGCCCGCAAGAACAAAGGCAATATCCAACCGGTGGTAATCGGGAATCCTGAATTGATTCCGGTTTGAAAAATCCAAGACCGGAACATTATCTACCATATAACTTCGCAACGGATAAGAGATCGGCCTTCCCGTGCGGTAGGTAAAGTTTCCGGTGAATGATAGGCGTCTGTTGATATCGTACTTCCACGAAATATTAAGGTTATTGGGTATGTCATAATTGGACCGGTATTCTTTGCCGCCATTGATGTTTTGATCGGAGATCGGGCTAGCAAATGTCCGCAGAGATCGGGAATAGGTATAATTGAGCGTGCCCGAAAACCGGCCCGCTGTTTTTGTGATCGAAAATTCTATCCCGTACATCCGGGATTTGCCTTGCAGCAAATCCGTTTCCAAATGGTTGTTCAAAATCAACTGCGCCCCGTCTTTGAAGTCCAGCACATTGGCGATCTCTTTGTAAAAGCCCTCAATGAATGCTTCGAAAAGGTGATTTTTATAACTCCGGTAATAGCCGACTGAAACCTGGTCAGCCTGTTGCGGTTTGAAAAAATTGTTACTGGGCTGCCAGATATCCACCGGTGTAATGGCGGCCGTGTTGGAGACCAACTGCATGTACTGGTAAATCCTGTTGTAGCCCGCTTTAATAGAGGCCGTTTCGGAAAAACTGTGCCGCAATGAAAGCCGCGGTTCCACACCGTGGTACGTTTTGTAAATGCCCTTGACCTGTGCCGTGCCCGTTTGGTTATAGGTTTCTAAGGGCAAGCCCGGTTGATAGGTATTGATCTGGCCTGGGCCTATGGAATTGAACATCGAAACCCGCAGGCCGGCCTCCAAATAATTCTGGGGATCAAGCGAAATGCCGTCCCCTAAAAAAATGCCACTTTCCAGCGACTTCTGCTGGTCAATATTAATTGGCTGCACATTAGAAAGCGAGGAGTTGGGCGCCAGGTTACCGGGCATAAATGCATAATAAGTAGACTGGACACCAAAGGAAATTTTATGTATCCCGTTCTGCCAGTTGAAATTGGCAAGGGCCGTGGGAAAGGTGAGTGAATATTGTAACTTAAACCCAGAGAAAAGATTCTTATCGGTGACCTGATAGCCGTAGGCGCCCTGACCAACGGTAAAAGCACCATGCAGCTTGGATGAAAACACATGATCAAACTTTAGTGACGCCACCTGGTTATGCCAACCATAGGTTGAGTCGCCCCCCAGGCTGAACTGGTCCTGGCTGCTGTACCAGGTAAACGACAGTTTTGAGCGGTCGTTGAATTTGTGCGACAGCTTGGCTGTGCCATCATAAAAGAAAACTTTGCTGTTTTTCAAATCCGCATAGTTGGTACGGATGGAATGCACCAGCCAATCCGAATAGGTAGTCCTCCCCGAAAACGAAATAGAGGTCTTGTCTTTGTTGATTGGGCCGCTCACCGTCAAATTACTGGCCAGCATGCCTATGCCCCCATTTACTTTCCACTTTTGGTAGTCCCCGTCCTGCGTGTTGATATCGAGCACCGAAGAAGCCCGTCCACCATATTGGGGAGGGATACCCCCGCGGTAGAAAGTAACATCGCGTACCGCATCGGCATTGAAGGCACCGAAAAACCCAAAGGCGTGGGAGCTGTTCAAGATCGGCACCCCATCATATAGGATAAGGTTTTGGTCCACACTCCCACCACGAACATTAAACCCAGTGGCCGCCTCCCCCACGGTCGAAACCCCTGGCATCTGTTGGATCTGCCTGATGATGTCCACTTCACCAAGTATCGTAGGCTTCTTTTTAATCTCGGCCACCATGAATTGCATTTGGCCGATGCCCGAAGTGGTGACATCGCGGTAGGATTTGTCGGTAACGATCACTTCGCTCAAAAGGATAGGGCTTTCTATTAATTTAACTTGAAGTTCTCGGTCTTCATAGATCTCAAGGTCAACCAATTTTTCTTCATAGTTCAGGTAGCTAAAAGTGATCACGTGTAGGCCCGAGGGCAAATCGATTTCATAACGCCCCTGGCCATCCGTGGTTTTGCCCACCTCCATATCATTGACATAAATACTGGCCCCTGCCAAGGGATCATTATTTTTTCCGTCCCTGACTTGTCCACGCAGTTTGACTTGCGACTTCCTGTTCGTGCCGTGTTCACTGCCGATCACTTGATGGTTTATTTTCTTTTGCTCCAATTTAGCCGTGCCGATAATGTCTATGCGCTTTATCATCTGCGATGGGTCTTTTGCGATCACAATGGAAACATTGTCAAAGACACGAAAGAACAGGTCGGTGCCCAAAACAAACTCATTCAGGGCAGCCCCGATCGTGTTGCTTTGAAATTCATTTTCCAACCGGACAGACTCGATCCATTGCGGCAGATAATAAAACTTTACCGGGTAATTCTTTTCAACAGACGTGATAAATTCAGAAAGGCTTTTGACCCTGGGCACCGTTAGTTCCTGGTCTACTATCGTCTGGCCACTACACCAGACGGCTGAACCAAAGAATAGGGCGAAGACAAAAAATTTCATTGTGTAAATGATAATCTGGGTTTCAAAAATCAATCTGCACGAAGAGGCTAGAAATTGCCAATAAAATAAAAAAAGACATAAAGGATTGATCAAACTCAAAATTTGAATTGAAGACTTTTCCATCCACTGACATCACCTAATTCTAAAAGGGAAGGCCGCCAATTGGCAGCCTTCCTTTCATTAAAAATAATTCGTTTCGCTTATTGTTGAGTCCAGGTGAAGGTCCAATTATCTCCATAGTTAGTTACCCATTTGCCTGTAATCACAAGCTTACCGGGTGTGCCTCCGTACACAATACCCCCATCGGTTCCTTGCGTAACCGTTGCACTTCCTGAAAGAATATCACCCCAACCATCCGCACCGGCTGGTATATTTATTTTACCACAGGCATCGGAAATAACATAAGGTACAAATTGAGGTGCACCCCATGATCCATGCTGATAATAGATCGCATCGAATACTCCTGAGCTTACGTCACTCACGTTATACGTCACCGCACCAGGTGCAGTAGCGGCAATCGTTATCGTGCCAAGTGTGGTGGGATGCGAGTTGATCGTAGTAGAGTGTCCAGGGAAAGTTGTCGGGCTACCATTCAAACCACCTACACTTTGGCCAGTAACAAAAGTCCAGGTATAGTCTCCGTAGATCTGGTCGGTGCCTGTAACACTGGTGGTATAGGTACCATCTAATGAAGAAGGGCAAACCAAGGGACACGTTGCAGTAAATGGCGCTTTATAATAGGCACCTGCTGTAATGTTAAGATCCGTGTTACCTACTGAGAACGTATCTCCATTTTTCATGACCAGCACCTGACGGAAGATAAAGGCATCAGATCCCGAAACATTGGCATCGGTACCCCCCAAGGCGGCGATCGCATCCTCTGCTTTTATATTAAGTGTTGCCGCAGGATAGCCCGAAGTAGCATCATTGGTAAACGAGGCTGCAGGCATAGACAGCACCTTAGCTTCCGTAGGATTCCAGGTGCCATTGCCAGGGGTATTATCCTTGTAAGAAGCCATGATATCCACTTCCTGGAAGGCCTTTCCGTCCCTGGAATCATAGACTTGAATGTTCACAGTATAAACAGCAGCAGCCAGGTTAGTCACGTCATAATTGGCCGATGGTGTGGATTTAGTAATAATGTACCCACCGTTAGTCGTTACCACGGTATTAAAAGGTACTGGCGACAGGCTGTTGTCCCGGCAGGCAGACATCACTGCCACTGCCAGAACAAACGTTAAAATAAATTTTATATGTCTCATATTTTTATGCAATTAATTATTGGTTAAAATATCCAAGGATCTGCAGGATTGGTATCCCAAAACACTTGCGTATTATCTGCATGCTGCGTTGCGTTAGAATTATAGTTGATCGTAACAGCTGGATAGATAAGTGCGCGATAAAAATCACCTGGGTCCGGGTTTTTCATGGGCTGCATATCCGTAGGATGGCCTGTTCTCCGGTACGAATTGTACATATCAATACCGTTACCGAACAAGGCCTTCCAGTATTCCTTCATAATCACTTGCATTTTATCAGTGGCTGCAGTGAAATCATTCGCCACCTGATTTTTGTAATTCGAAATGGCTGCCGCGCTAGGCGCTTTGGTAACACCTACGCTGGAGAAGCCCATCACCGCCGTGATCGACTGGGCTACGCCCAAGTTCAAATAAGCACCTGCTCCTACTGCATCCCCTGCTACCAGGGCATCTTCTGCCAACATAAAATTAACAAATGATGATGTTAGGATTGGCCATTCACCCTTTCCGGCATTTCCGTCCGTCACCGTCACGGGAACACCCTGGTCGGCATCAAATTTACCGCCTCCAGGGTAGATGCCCCAAACGGATCTTCCTTTGGTATCTGGTCCTGTTCCGTCATTGTTACCGTGATCTCGACCCCAATACCCATTAGGGCCTTGACACCATGCTGTGCCGGCTGGATAGTGCGCTGGAATTGGCTGACCAACACATGCAATGGCGTTTACATCCGTGCCAGGCGTATCTTGCTGCCGATAAAAATAGTAACGTAACCGGGGGTCAGGAATGCCCAAGCCTAAGTTGTTGTAATCATACATTTCCACCATCAACGAATTCGACATGTAGTCGCTAGCCCCATTCAAATAGTTATTATAGAACATAGGTGACCGTGTATCAGGATTGGTAATGCTGTTCCCATAATAAGGGAAAACAAAATCAGGGCAACCGGTCGTACCCCCGATATAATCTCCAGAAGCTACAATGGCCGCAATAGCCGCATGGGCACCATTATCAACCAACCTGCGCTGATGGTAGATCCGCAGTTTAAGCGTTTTGGCAAAGGTTGTCCAATATTGCCTGTGAAGGATAGGCGTTTTTGCTGCTCCATAAAAAACATCATCTGTATAATCTGCTCCTTTTGAAGCAATGGCTAAATCGGCAATGGCATGATCCAAAATGGCGAGAGCCGTATCATACAAAGGACCAGCCTTATCCACTTTCGGATTGAAATTAGATGTACTCTGCGCCTCCGTATAAGGAATGTCGCCAAACAAATCGACCATGGTTACCAACGCATAGGCCTTCAAAGACCTGGCGATGCCAGTATAAATTGTCTGACCATTTGCCGAACCTATCTTAATGGCACTGGCAATATCGGGCAACATGGTGGAATAAAACGAATACCAAACTCCATTAAAGTCGGCGGGGGTATAACAGTTGTTGTAGTTATACCCACGGGTCAACGCTTTCAACCGCGTTAAATCCATGGTGGTATAGGAGGCATTGTAGAAGAAATTCGTTCCAAATTCCACTTCCACACTATTCACCAAAAACGCAATGTTCGATTGATCCGGAGTTAACAGATTGGGGTTGCTTTGCAAACCATCGAGGTTGCAAGAGGTGAACCCAAGCAAATTAATCCCAATTAATAATATTAATATTTTCTTTTTCATGTTTCTTCTGTTTTAGAGATTAAAATTTCAATCCCAAAGTCACCCCATACTTATGCGCGCTTGGTCCGGTAAGGAAGTCAAGCCCCAAAGCGTTTCCAACACCGGTACTCAACTGGTTAGTATCGAAGTGTGAGTGTTTTGGAAAGTTCACCGCATTGTACCAAAGGTTTTGGCCATTGAAGGTAATGTTCACGGCCTTGAAGGCCGTTTTCTTCAGCAACACTTTCGGTATGGAATAACCCAAAGATGCCTGTCCTAAACGGATGGTCGTTCCATCGTACACCTGGAATTCATTCGGGCCAAAGCCGTAGTTATTGAAGAAGGCATCGGAGGAAGTTAACTGGATATTGTTCTTACTTCCATCTTGCAATACACCCGGTAAAATAAAGGTAGCGTCCCTATTAAAGTTAGTGTCCTGGGTAATACCACGAGCAAGCTCAGTACCTGCTGTAGTGGAGTAGATGGCACCACCTTTACGGTAATCGATCCGTACAGACAAGGTAATCCCTTTATAAGAAAAAGAACTTGTCAAGTAGGACGTATATTGAGGGATCGGATTTCCAATGGGTTTGATATCATGGGAGGAGATGTAGTTTCCATCTGCTCCCACCAGCATATTGCCATTGGCATCCCGTTGCACATAAGTGCCTTGAATCATGTCAAAAGCCTTTCCGGCAATCGCCCAGTTGCTAGGACCACCACTATATCCGGCTATTTGTACCTGCGTTAATCCTGAATTCCCAAGATTGTTTACAATAGAGGTATAGTGATAAAAATTAAGATTTAAATCCCAGCGGAAATCACCGGCAATAATGGGCACGCCATGGATATTCAACTCCACGCCTTGGTTGGTTAATTTTCCAAGGTTGGTTGATGTGCCCGTATACCCCGTGGCTGGATCGATTGGCGCTTGCATAATCAGGTTGGTGGTGTTTCTGTTAAAATAAGAGAAATCAAAATCCAACCGCTTTTTCAATAAAGTCGCCTCAGCACCAAATTCAATTTCGCTTTGCAACTCGGCCTTTAAATTAGGATTTCCGAGCTGGTCATTCACTGTCTGCGATGTCAATGCATTTCCACTTGCGTTAAGAAAGGGTCGTGAGTTGCCGGTGACATAATTGCGGGTAGTGTAAGGGGGAGGAAAACCAGCCGATGAACCATATGAAGCCCTTAGCTTTAAGCTATTCAGGGTTTCTGATTCAATGCCAAAGGCCGTAGTAGGTACAAACGAAACGCTTGCACTAGGATAAACAATGGAATTATTGGCTTTCTCAAGTGTTGAGTACCAATCTTTTCTTGCTTGTGCTGTAAAATAGAGGTAGTCCTTATAGTCCAACGTAACGGAACCGTAAACACCTTGCTGCTTGATCTGATAAGAATTATTCAGGTTAGCTCCGGTCAAACCATCGTTGTTGGAGTGAGAAATAAAATTATTATGATTCATTTGGCCAAAGATAACCTGGTTGCTGCTATACATCCCGTAGGCGTTCCTGTAATCGTACCGGCTTTGACCGCCACCTAATACAGACAAATTCCAATCCCCGAACCGGTGCGAATATTGCACCACAAAGTTGTGGTTCATGATGGTATTTTGAATGTTTTGAGTACGGTAGAAACCATTGATGTTTTGAGGGCCTCCTTTATTTACCTTATATTCCTGGGTTTCATTATACGTATCAATACCGGGCGTATAGGTTGCTGTCAAGTCTTTCGCTATTTTGAACTTTAAGTTAGCACTACCATAAAAGCGTCTTACCCCATCCGTTTGCCTGGTGTATTTGGCTGTCCACCGTGGGTTTTGGATATCGTTACCGCCTCTGTAATAGACACTCCGGTGGTCAACCGGGGCCTCAAAAGGGAGGTGCATCAAATCGATATTAACCGGGGTGTAAAGCACATCGGCAAATACGGACTCACCACCTCCAGTTATTCCGCTACCACCGGCCGCACTAATAGGAGGAGTAGCCATGTCGGTTTGCACATAGTTCATGCTCACCCCAATAGTCAACCTTTCGCTCACTTGTCCATTAACACCCAATCCAACGTTGGTCTTTGAAAATACGTTGTTAGGCACAAAACCATTTTCTTTGGTATTGCCCACAGAAAAATTGTAGTTAATGCCATTTTTTGAGCCGTTCAAATTAACCGAAGTGTTGGTTGATACACCGGTTTGAAAGAAATTCTTTACGCTGTTGGGATAAGGCCTGTAGGCGATATTCTTTCCCACATGTGTTGGAAATTGGGATTGAAGCGTAGCATCGGAAAAATTTCCGTAAGGGTCAGGAATAGAGTCCCGCTGTTTGTACGAAGGTCCCCAGTTAGAGAAAAAGTTTCCCCAATTTTGTTGAAAACCATTACCATAGGCTGGCTGATAATCTGGCAAAGAAGCTATCTTGCTCACAAACACACTTTGGTTTACGCTTACATCAAAATGCTCTCCTTTAGACGTTTTACCATTTTTGGTGGTAATAAGGATAACCCCATTCCGTCCGTTGGCACCATAAAGTACCGCTGCAGCCAACCCTTTTAGTACCTGGATGCTCTCAATATTATTTTGATCCAAGTCTGCAAAACGGCTGGTAGTGGCACTGCTTCCGTTGAAGGCATCACTTTGTCCACCAGGCGTGTTCGTGTCGGAATTGAAAACAGCACCGTCCACTACGAAAAGAGGCTGCTTAGAACCCGTAACGGTAGTATAACCGCGAATAATAATGTTGGTAGCAGAACCCGCCACACCTGTGGAATTCTGAACTACAACTCCAGGGACTTTTCCATCCAACAAACGACCGATGTCTTGCTCGGGTCTGTTTTCAACAGCGGTTCCAGCCACCGTAGTAATCGCATAACCCAGCGCACGCTTTTCCGATTGAATACCTTGAGCGGTTACAACAACCTCTGTAAGTTGTTTTATGTCCGATCCCATCTGTACATCAACAACGCTGCGGTCTCCAATCTCAACTTCTTGAGATTCCAGTCCAATAAAAGAAAACACGAGTGTTCCCCCAGAGCTGGGAACTGAGAAACTAAAGTGTCCATCTGCATCAGACACAGTTCCATTTGTAGTTCCCTTTAAGAGAACATTCACACCGGGCAAAGCTGTACCATCTTCTTTGGAGGTCAACTTGCCCGACACCACCCGGTCTTGCGCCCAGACACTGATCGCAAAACAGAATGAGAAGCACATTAGTAAAAACTTCTTCATAGGTTTAGGTTAAGGTTAAGGTTATTAAATTAAGAACCGAAATGTAAATGGAATTTACATCCAAACAAAATCAATAAACCCAATAAAAATTGATAAGCAGGATAAAATTGAGCCGCAATCGTTTAAAATCATCAATTTATTTCTTTTTTAAGGTTATAAAATATCTTTTTTTGTTAAAAAACAAATATATTTAATAGATTAATGGTGAATTATGAGCCTGATAGAATCAGACAAAAATTTCAATGCTATTACAAATCCTCAACAATTGCATGAGGAAACGGGTATTTTTTAACCTTTCGCGGCTAACTTATCGGAAGACGCCAGCCCATTTTTTATTTATATTCGTTGGGTGCCTATTCACCGATTTAATTCCATTTAATGCTTTACTCTAAATGAGAACTCCCCATAGCGCGAGGTGCCCTCATCGGGCAAGCCAAAAATTTGAATTTTGAAATTACCGAGATCATCGGACGTATGGAATCTCAACGTATCGCCCAACAGCAATCTTGGAGACCAAAATAAACAAGACCTAAAAACAGGCGTCTGTGCATTGCTCTTTTTCGATGTCGCAGCCACCGATTGTTCCTCTTTTAAAAATCCTGAAAAGGTTATAAAATGCTTCTCTTGCATCATTGACCCTTTTAGTTTTGTTTTTACCAAGATCACTCCGTTGGCACCGAGTTTGCCAAGTGGGAAAAGTTTACGGCTATTTCTAACTATTTTAATGGATAATACGTCTTGGGGCTTCAAGGACATAAAATAATAAGGGTCTTTTGTTATTTTTCCATCGATTACATACAGTGGGCCTGTTTTATTGGTCGGCTTTTTATCTGTGGTATACACGCGCACCACATCTCTTCCCTTTATCTTGCGGTATTCCACGGCCTTTAATATTTCACGGATTACTTCCTCCATCGATGGCATCATGAGGAAATCTTTTAGCGCAACATCAACATCCGCCCCCGTAAGTTCCTCTTCCATCGCCTTATTTGGATCGTTGATGGAGTCGTTGAGGATCTCTTTACCAAGAAAAAAAGAATAGGAATTGTTTATGACATTCCTTCGAAGGCTATACTCCGAATACTTGTCGGGCAACATATTATTTAACTGCCAAGGCTCAGCAAAAAACAAAATGGTGGAGTCTAGGTCATCCATTTCTACTGAAATCCCATCCATATCATTTCCTTTATAAGAAGCGGTATAAAAAAATTTATCAGGTTCGTGGCTTGAATAAAATAATGGAAATGAAAATCTTCCTTTTTTGGAATAGGTCTCGTAGCCCCGAAGCCCTTTTTCTAAAAAAAACATCAGCAAGGTAGAATCACGTACCGGTTTCTCATCTTGAGACAAGATGGCGTTGCCCGACATCGTTAAATATTCTTGTGGTTGATACTGTAAGGATGTTGAGTTATCTTCTATCAATAAATTCCAGTTAAACCAGGGGCAAGTCTGCGTAATCAAATAATTGGCAATCGCCTTTGGCGATGGAGATTGATAGTGGAAAGGGAAAGAATTCGATAAGTCACTTTGAAAAGCAAGGTAGTTAATATCATTATATACTTCCCCCAGCAAATCGTTATTGATTATTCGACAGGAAAACGTGCCCGGAACGTTATTTCCAAATGCGTCAATAAAAGCAACACTCAAATTGACAGGAGCTCTTGTTTCATATTCGTTTTCCAAACCATCCACCTTTATTTTTCGGCTTCCATTTGTTCCTTTATAAAGAACTCTTCTTGCGATTAGGTTCGTCTTTTCATCCGTTACCACCAATTGCAAAACCCCATCGGGTAAATTTTCTGGAAGTGTAAATTCGAGAGTTTGAATATCCTCAAAACTTAGTGGTCTTGTAAAAACCATTTCGCTAGGAGTATAAACCAGAACAATATAGTTCGTGTTGTTTGGTGGCATTCCAAGGGATTTGCTCACCTTCACTTTCATCTTCAAATTTGAACAATCTACTTTGACGGAAATCCCTGATACAACGACTTGTGGTAGTTTGAACTTTTTAATTCCGTTCAACGTAACCAATTCTGCTTGATAATCCGTATTTGCTTTAGGTGTAAAAAGAAAAGAACTCACGCTGTCTTTAACAACTTTGACCAATGCAATTTCTTGTTTCCCCTCTTTAACAATAATAGATGAACGTTCCGCAATGCCAAAATAGCCAACCGCCAAATTATTTTCCGTATTGGCAATCAACGATCCCCCTTCAGGGAAAAAGAGAACTGAATCTTTGGCCTGAAGGCTATTGATTTGGAATTTATCCGCCACTATAAATTTTTGTTTGAAAAATAATTCCTTATCAAAATTTTTCATCCAATCGGTAAAGGCTACAAACAAATAATTGCCTGAGGCAAATTCACTCGGAATAACCATTTCGCAGAAACCCTCTCCGTTGACCACCGTGGCCCATTGAACCAAGGATTTTTTTCCGTTTTGATCAAACAGGCATATATGGACAATTTGTTTTTTTTGAACCGGCTTTAAATCAGCTGCCTTTACGTACAACATCCTAAAATGAACCGTATCTCCCGGTGCATATTTAGGTTGATTGAAAAAAACCTCCAGCTTGGTGCGATTATACTTTGCAAAATAATGATCAGACTTACTTTTCAATATGGCTAGGCCATCATCAAAGGAAAAACCTATAAATAAGAAGAAGAGTAAAAAGACTGTGATACTTCTTTTCATGGTTACCAAAACAAAGGTTTTTGGGTTGTCGAATTTGGGAAAACCTGAGTGCAACTCATGGCCAAGGTATCAATAGGAAGAATAGGATAGGGAACATCCAATTGACTCATCTCTATGGAATGTGTCTTAACGGCCGATGCCGCGAAATAACCGGTTACGGGCAAAGCATGTGGTGTAGTTCCAATTAAATTACCACCCGTTTTCGCAGGAGGTATCTGGAACAGATTGCTGCTATTGTTGAGTTGGGTCTGAACATTTTTCCAAAAAGTATAGACAACTTGTGATACGCTGTATTGATCTATTTCGAGGTAATATTTGTTATACATCGTTCTCCTATTTGCTTCGATAAAGGCAATATTCAAATCATTAATCTTTCCATTATTTACCAAATTCGGATTAGAAATAATTGGTATTTGATTGTATTGCGATACCCAGCAATCACAACAACTGCAAGGTGTATAATATTGTAACATTCCGTGACTCACAATATAACCGCTACAGAGTGGTGGAGCAGGGACAGGGGTAATAACCTTACCGTTGCCTGGCACCGTATGTAGGGAAGGAAAGGTGAGAATCTGAAAGGTGCCTGTCCATCGCCACCAAACTAGTCCCTTCTGTTCGGGGAGCACTTCGCTATCCAAGTAAATGTTAAATCCGTTAGTGGAAGTAATTTGTTGATTGACGCCCGCGGGTTCATTTTGAACAAACTCAAACCGAAGGTTTGAAAAGTCTCCTACAGGTAATATTTTTTCGTCTGTTGACTGATAACTGTTCCCATCACTGGTCGTTATCGTTATTGAATATGTTCCACCAACCACTCCTTGAATAGTCTGGGTATAATAGTTTCCAGGGCTTTTCTCAATTAGGGTTTCTTGCTCCCCCTGGTCATCACGGATAACAATGGTAGCACCAGTAACCGCGCCCGATTCTCCTAATTGATTGTTAATGGGTATGGTTGAAGAAAGTGTCACGAGGTAAGGACCAGGTTGATCGGTAATCATCCCTTGCACAACGAGTCCTTGCTGATAGGTGGTGGTCACATCAAATGGTGAAATGCATGAAATTAATGACAAAAAAATGTAGCCAAAAAAACGTAAGGGTTTTCTACTCTTTTTAAAAGGAATAAAAAACGAAGGGTAAACAAAATGGTCGATTTTTTTCATAGCAATCACCAGAAAACAGGGCGTAGGTTTGTTGAAGTTGGATAGGCCTGAGTGCAATCTATAATAAGTGTATCAATTGAGTTTAGTTTATATGGAATATCACCACGTTCCATAATAATAGCATGCGTTCTGATAGATGATGCCGCAAAATATCCAATAACCGGGAGTGCATTTTTAGAACTGGCCACAATATTACCAACTGCCTTTGGTGGGGGAATTTGAAATAAATTGCTACTATTCTGTTCCTGAGTTTTTATGTTTTTCCAAAAATCATAAACACTAGCAGAAATACTTAATTGCTCAACCTCCAAATAATACTTATCATAAAAAGTACGAACATTAGCCTCTACAAAAGCAATTTTTTCATTCCGTATTTTTCCGTTGTTTACAAATTGAAGATCGGAAATCAGGGGAACCGTGTTTTGTTGGGTAACCCAACAGGTGCAACACGTGCAATCCCAATACGGACCTACAACGGAACTGTCCAAACCAAGGGCCACAAAATAACCACTGCACCAAGGTGGACTGGGAATAACGATCTCGCTTCCGTTCCTTTTGGTTACCCGTTTAGTCATTAATTTCGGATATGTCAAAATTTCAAATGTGCCAGTCCATCGCCACCAAACACGACCTTCCTGTTCAGGAAGAACTTCGCTGGTTAGGTAAACATTGAAACCATTGGAAGAAACGATTTGGTTATTTGCATTTGGAGGTTCAACCTGAAGAAATTCATTGCTAAGCGAAAAATCACCTACAGGCAAGAGTGTTTCAAAGGCCGATTCATAAGAGGCTCCATCATTAAGAACAATAGATATGGAATAAGATCTTCCCACAATTCCTTGAATGGAGATAGTATAATAATTTCCGGGACTGCTCTCAACCAAGGGCTCTAAGTTACCCCGATCATCCCTTAAAATTATGTTCGCTCCTGAAATAGCATTTGTAGAACCTAATTGATCATTTACGGCTTGAGTTTTTGAGAGCTTTATCAAATACGGGCCGGGCTGGTCAGTGATCATTCCCTCAACCACCAGTTGCTGCTGGAAGTTAGTATTAACTTGATAAGGACTTATACAGCAGGTTAAAAACATAACAATAAAAACTATGCCTTTTGAGAATCGCATACCTTAAAGCTTAAACTGATAAGAGATAGAAGGTAAAATGGTGCCAATAATTGATAGCTTGTAGGGTGTAGTTACCCCTTCTGAGTTCGTTTTGTAGAAAACCGAATACACATTTCTTCTTGCATAAACATTATAAAAAGAAATGATCCATGAGCCATCCACGATTTTCTTTCTCTTATGATTTCCTTCAATAACCAAAGCCAAATCAAGGCGGTGGTAATCCGGAATACGTTCCATATTCCGATTTGTAAAATTCACAATTGGAACATTGTCAATAACGGTATACGAATAAGGAAGGGTGATCGGTCTTCCGGTTCTATAGGTAAAGTTTCCGGTGAACGAAAACCTTCTAGATAATTCGTAACGCCAAGTCAAATTCACAATGTTAGGTTGGTCATAATTAGAAGGGTAATAATTTCCATTATTTATGCTTTCTCCTGGAAATTGACTTTTTACCTGACGCAACGACCGTGCATAGGTGTAATTAAGAGACCCTTGAAGACGCCCTGCATTTTTCTTTAAAGAAAATTCTGTGCCATAAGCCTTCGCCACGCCACGCAATAAGGCAGTTTCTAAATTAGGATTGAGAATAATTGAAGAGCCGTCTTTAAAATCCAAAATGTTTTGCGTGAACTTATAAAACCCTTCAACTGAAAATTCATAGTTCCCATTATGGGTAGAGTGAAAATACCCAACCGAATATTGATCACCAATTTGCGGCTTGAAATAATAATTACTCGGCTGCCAGATATCAATTGGCGTGATGGAAACAGAATTTGAAATTAGGTGGATATATTGAAAAATTCTGTTGTAGCCTATTTTTATAGATGAATTAGGTGCTACTTTATAAACCATAGAAAACCGAGGTTCAAACCCAAAATAATTCTTTGCCGACTTTCCCTTTGGATAAGAAACCGAGTCAGAAATCGTTGAATTACTTAACGGTTGTCCGGGTTGATAGAGATATACTTTCTGCGGGCCAAGCGAACTATAATAAGATAACCTAAATCCTCCATTGAAACGGAGGTGGTCGTTAAGTTCAAACTCGTCTTCCAAAAAAAATGCATTTTCCAGAGCTTGCTCTCGGCTTATTGTAACTGGCTTTACATTAGAAATCGGTGAAGTGGGGGCAATCGTTCCGGGGATAACCCCATACATGATACCGTTTATTCCCGTATTTAATTTATGTCTTCCCAATTGATAATTGAAATCCGCTTTAAAGGATGGATAGGCGATGGCATATTTCAAATCATAGGCTCCTGTTGGCCTAGTATCCTTCACATCATAACTATACCCACCATAACCAAGTGTAAAAGTGGAAAATGCCTTGTCGTTAAACTTATGATCAAATTGCAACGAGGCCACTTTATTCTGCCACGAGAAAGTAGTATCGGAAGGCAACCCAAAAACATCATGACTTGAATATCCGGACAGCGTCAATTTATCCCGCTCGCTAAACTTATGTGAAAATTTAACTGACCCATCATAAAACGAAACAGAGCTTCGATTGAGATTCTCATATGTAAGCGACCTGACTATCCAATTCGAATAGGAAGACCGTAAAGAAATGAAAAGTGAAGACTTGTCCTTTTGGATAGGGCCATTAAAGGAGAGATTGCTTGAAATAGGGCCAATTCCTCCGGTCGCTGACCATTTTTTATAATCCCCTTCTTTTGAATGAATGTCCATCACCGAGGAGACTCGCCCACCATATTCTGCAGGGATACCGCCTTTAAAAAAAGTAGCACTCTTTATGGCATCTGAATTAAAAGCAGAAAAGAAGCCAAAGACGTGGGAGTTATTAAATATTTGCACTCCATCATACAAAATCAAATTCTGATCTGCTCCGCCCCCTCTAACATTGTATCCTGAAGACATTTCGCCAACGGACGTCACCCCTGGAAGTATTTGGATTTGCTTAAAAATGTCAACCACACCTAAAAAAGTAGGGAGTTTTTTAATTTGTGACATCTTGATATCAATCTGCCCCACATTACTTGTAACATTGCTCGATTGGCGGCCAGTTACTACTACCTCATCCAATACCCTTGGTATTTCCATCATCTCCACAGCAATCTCACCGCTCTCATAGGCTCCTACCTCAACTATTTTTTCCTCGTAGTTGGAATACCGAAACACAAGGTAGTGGTCGCCAACCGGCAAGTTCAGTTTAAATGTGCCATCCGATTTAGTAGTTACCGACTCCCCATCTCTCACCATTATCGTTGTGCCGCCCAGTGGCTCAAGCGTCTTTCCGTCTTTAATTAAACCCTTCAATAGTATCAATTCACCCGGCCTTGAGTTTTCTTTTTTGCCTATAGATTCCCTTTCCACTTTCTTTCCATCGGACTTAATCGATTGTATAAATTCTAATTTTTCTAGCGTTCTGCTTGGATCCTTGGTAAATACTACTGCATAATTATAAAATGAAGTGTAGGTAATATCAGTGCCGTGAAGAACTTTTTTCAAGGCCTCGTCCAACGTCATCCCTTCATAACCCTTCTCAAAGGTTATGTTTTCAAGCCATTGATCAATGAAAAAAAACTTGTTTCCACTTCCCTTTTCGAGTTGTTGTAAATAGGCTCCCAGAGGTCTCCCTATTTCTGATCCATCTAAACGATGGTTCAGAATTTCTTGAGCCAAACAGGAAGAAAGAGAAGAAAAGAATATAAAAAGATAGAGTGATGCCTTCAAGTTACGAATAGAATAATTGATTATAATTGAAAAATTGAAATCCAATTCGCCTGATAAAGGCGTTACTTCGGCTTCAAAACCAAATTGTGTCAAAATGAATTCTTGAACTTCAAGTTCTTGAAACGTATACATAGCAAAAGATAATTTATGCACCCCTAAAAGATTCCCAATTAGGAATTTAGGGTTTTTCTAAGCACCTAAATATATTTACAATATCCATTTGACTCGTATTGCTTTGGTCATTTTTTCCTTTGGTCAAATTTGTAATTTTTCTATTCAACGTTTTGTTTTTTAAAAGTGCACAAACCTCTTCCTTTCTTTTTGCTTGGCCTTTATTTATCCGTTCCAGGATGTCGGCTTTCATTTTATAAAAAGCTGAACGGTCAATATCCGAAGACCAGGTAGACATGAAATCAGATTCCTTTTCTTGCATTTGATCAATCCTTCCCTTCGAACTAGCCATTTTATCATTTAACTCATTTACTGTTTTTTCGGTTAAGCTGGGTAAATTGGAGACCGTGATGGAAACCAATGAGATTCCTGCCGAAATAATACTGATCGATTTCTGTGGGTTTTGGCTTTGCAATAAGCCAAGCACTCCTGAAAGCGTGCCCGTTACTATGGCTACTTTTTTCCACCAAGGTTTGTTAATGCTGCTATACATTTTTTCAAGATTGGTTTTATATGTAGTCTCTATTCGTAAAAAATTATTAATTAAAAAAAGTAAGGAGTCCTTTTGATGGCCCATACTGGTGGGGTCTGGCCGATCGTTAACGGTAAGTTCTAACACTTTAAAAACAGGGTTTGTTTTACCGTCCTTATGATAAAGTGTGACGGCAATATTGTAGGTGTAGTCCTGGTCAACCAAATAATAAGGTAAGGGTCCTTTGGAATATACTTTGATGTAAGAGGAACCCTTTTCAAAAACAAGATGATGCGTAAGACTTCCAATTCCTTGTGGCAGACCAAGATCATTAAATTTAATGGCGTACTGTTTAAGGTCGGCATCATTGGATATATTCAAGAAGGTAACAAGGGAATCCCCTTCAAAGAACTGCTTCCGTGTAAAATCGCCAATGGTCAGTTGCCGATATTGTTTGCTTTTTAAAATACAAACGTTTCTTCTAATGGTATGCTCACCATCCGTAACAGAAACGGAAAGATGAATTGGGTATTCATTCTGATCATTGCCCTGAAAGTTTGGCTTGAAAATAATTTTACTGCCTTGCAAAAAGTAATTAGCACTTTTAGGGCTATACTCATACTTTAAATTATTACTATGGTCAGGATCCGTTGCAGCAAAATCGAGCATAAGATCCCCACTGGCCGGAATAAAAACAGTATCCGGGATTTCATTTCTGAAAATAGGGGCAAGGTTTACATCTTTAATTTTAAAATTAAGCACCTGACTTCCTACGGAATTGTCCTTGTCAACCAGGGTAATTCGAAATTTTGCATACCCCCTCTCTGCTTCCTGGCTCGAAGGCGTCCATTCAAATAGAAGTTGATCACCCATTCGGTTAACCCTGCAACTATCGAAAGAACGCAAGTCAGGGTTTTCATTGAATAAAAAATAAATCATTAATGCTTTCGGGTCAGATCCATTTCCACTTTTTAGGGTAGCCGAAAACGAAAAAGGTTGGTTCTCTTCAACCCGAATTGTGTCAGGGAGTTCTTTATCAAAAGCCAACCGGGGTGGATACACGATACCCTCAACTTCCAAAGCCATTTCACTTTCATTTTTAATAACCCCGAGGGAATCTTTCAAAAAGAATTTTACCAGGTATTTTCTTGCCTCGGGGTGTTTAGGCGTCCAAACAAAATGGTCATTTTGAAGGAAAGAAGTACCTGGATTGCCCTCCATACTGAGGGTATATTTTTTAATACCATTCACCCCCAATTTAATAGACAGTTCCTGCCCAATATGCGCTTTGATTTCTGTTGGCACTTCGATAGACAGATTTTGGGCACTGATCCACTGGGCAGAGAAAAACAAAAAGAGTGTTAGGCTAATTTTATTCATTCGATAAGCTATAGGAATTTTTACCAAAAATATAACAAAACCGGAAAGTGATTTTTAAATTTTCTACCTATTGGCGATCCCCATTCACTTTTAATTGCGACCTCATGCATCATATTTAATTTTTTTATAAAAAATCGTTTTAATGCCTAAAAAAGGTTTTTTTGAAAACTAAGTTTATTCTTTTCATCTTTGCGCTTTGAAACTCACCATGATAACAAGGGTTAACCTGATATTCAACCTCTTCGCTCTTCTGATATTTTTTGTTGAGTTGTTTACTCCGCTATTTATATCGACAGATTTTCCTGCTTATAAGACTAATAACAAATCATTGTTAACAGATATGCCCCTCGGCAGGAATCAGCCGCTTTACCTAGTGGCCGAAGAACTTGATGGAAAAGAACGAAGCGAAAACAATAAGCCGTTATTATCCTCTATTGACTTTGATTTCATCGCTGTTTTCAATTTACAAACCAAAAAACAGGTTTCTACCAGTGAATATAATCTGCAAAGCTACGCTTGCCCCACCTCGAAGCCGCGCCTTTTTATATTAAATCGGCTATTCCTTATCTGATTGTTTTAGGCAAATTAGGTTAATTCGTTAACCTAATAAACAAGGTTAAGTTTCACGTTGAAGTTTGAGGAAAATCCTTATCCTTAATATTCAATCAACTTAAAATCAAAACTTCCGGAATTCCGGTTAGCCGATAAAAACATACTCATTAAAAAATCGGCAAACAGACTTTATCGCATTAAGAACTTACTATGAAAAGAATCATCATGTTCATGTGTTTTTGTGCTTTGTTTTACTTAACAAGCTGCACAAAAAAAGAAGAAAAAGAAGAGGGAATCAAATTTACGGTTACGAGTCCTTTAAGGAGAGACACATTAGTCATCAAGGACTATGTATGTCAGATCCACGCTATTCAACATATTGAGTTGAGGGCGCTAGAAAGAGGGTATCTGCAAAACATTTTTGTGGATGAAGGAACATTTGTGAAAAAGGGACAGCGAATGTTTCAAATCATGCCCCTACTCTACAAGGCCGAATTGCAGAAAGCACAGGCTGAAGCGAATTTTGCAGAAATTGAATATCAGAACACGAAATCGCTTGCCGATAGCAATATTGTGTCGCCAAATGAATTAGCGATGTTTAAGGCTAAGCTTAATGAAGCAAAAGCTAAGCTATCCTTGGCTCAAGTTCACCTGGGGTTTACCGACATAAGCGCCCCATTTGATGGCATCATGGATCGATTTCAGGTAAGGTTGGGAAGCCTTTTGAATGAAGGCGATTTGTTAACTACGCTTTCCGACAACAGTAAAATGTGGGTTTATTTTAATGTTCCTGAAGCGGAATACTTAAACTATAAAACCCATGCGAGAAGGGACAGCATGATGAAAGTAAATCTCCTAATGGCCAATAACCAGGTGTTCGAATACCCCGGTTTGGTTCAAGCCATTGAAGCCGACTTTAATAACGAAACAGGGAATATTGCCTTTAGGGCAACCTTTCCAAATCCCAATGCATTACTACGGCATGGCGAAACCGGCAATGTGCAAATGACAGTACCATTGATTAATGAGTTGCTCATCCCTCAAAAAGCAACTTTCGAAATTTTAGAAAAGAAATATGTATTTGTAATAGATAAGGACAGTGTGGTTCATCAGAGGGAAGTTACCATTGATGCTCAAATACCGGATCTCTACATTATAAAGGATGGATTAGTTGCAAACGAAAGGATCGTGCTGGAAGGTATCCGGAAGATGAAGGACAAGGATAAAATAGCGGATTATGAATACCTGGATCCCAAGGTGGTGATTCCACATTTAAAAGTGTATGTAGAGTAAGGTCAATCATCCTCCAAAAAAAGAGCAATAAAATGTTTACTAAATTTATCCATAGGCCAGTCCTTGCTATCGTCATATCTCTCATTATTCTATTTGTGGGTGGATTGGCCATTAAAACACTGCCAACCTCTCAACTTCCCCAGGTGGCCCCTCCGGTTGTAATGGTGAGTGCTTCCTATCCTGGGGCCAGTGCTAAATCATTAGCAGAATCTGTCATTATCCCTCTGGAGCAGTCCATCAATGGTGCATGGGGGATGCGGTATATGACCTCCGATGCCACCAGTGCAGGTGAAGCCAATGTGCAGGTAATATTTAATCCAGGCACAGATATTAACCAGGCATTGGTTCAAGTCTCTAACCGTGTTGAGCAGATCCGAAACCGGCTGCCCATCTTGGTGCAAAGGGAAGGGGTGATTATTACCCCTGTAATCCCCAGTATGCTTATGTATCTGAACTTGTATAGTACAGATAAGAATGCCAACATGAAATTCCTGTTCAATTTTGCAGGCGTTAACATGGTCCCTGAAATTCAGCGGATTAATGGAATCGGGCAGGTTCGGATTCTGGGGAGCAGGCAATATGCTATGCGGATATGGCTAAATCCAGACAGGATGAGAGCCTATAAAATTTCTCCTGACGATGTGATGGCTGCAATGGCTGATCAAAGCGTTATTGGTAAACCGGGAAGGATCGGAAGGGGAGACAGCAAACGTGCCGAAGCGCTTGAATTTGTTTTGGCGTATTCAGATCGTTTCAATGAGCCAAAGCAGTATGAAGATATTATTCTTAGGGCCAATCCGAAAGGAGAGGTTCTTCGATTGAAAGATGTTGCAAAGGTCGCACTTGGAAGTGAGTACTATGATATCTATTCCAATATGAACGGTTATCCCTCTGCCGCCATGGTGTTGAAGCAGACGTATGGTAGTAATGCCAGCGAGGTGATTACAAAAGTAAAAGAGAAACTGGAGGAGTTGAAGAAAACCTTCCCCCCAGGAATGGATTATGAAATCAGTTATGATGTTTCCAATTTCTTAGATGCTTCCATTGAAAATGTAATTCATACCCTTCGCGATGCCTTTATTTTGGTGGCATTGGTAGTATTTATATTTCTGGGAGACTGGCGCTCGACACTTATCCCTACCTTGGCCGTGCCGATTTCGCTGATAGGCGCCTTTTTCTTTATGCAAGTTTTTGGGCTTACCATCAATATGATCACCCTGTTCGCACTTGTATTGGCCATTGGTATTGTGGTTGATGATGCCATTGTTGTGGTGGAAGCAGTTCATGCCAAGATGGCGGAAGAGCACCTTTCCCCCTATAATGCCGTCCGAAAGGTAATCGGTGAAATCAGCGGAGCTATTATTGCCATAACGCTATTAATGGTATCTGTATTTGTTCCGGTATCTTTTATGACAGGGCCAGTAGGTACTTTTTATAGGCAGTTTTCTATCACTATGGCATCATCTATTGTTCTTTCAGGTATCGTGGCACTCACTGTTACGCCCGTGCTCTGTGCCATGATATTGAAGAACACACACGGTGTGCCCCGTAAGAGAACCTGGTTGAATCGGTTCCTAGATGGTTTTAATAGTTTATTTGAAAAGCTAACAGGAAAATACGTTGGACTTTTAAGGTTGATCGCCCACCGCAGACTAATTACCGTTGGTTTATTTGTGGTATTTGCGCTCGGTATTTTTGGTATTGCCAACAACTTACCTACAGGCTTTATTCCCAGTGAGGATCAGGGAATGCTGTATGCCATTATTCAAACGCCACCTGGCTCTACCTTGGAAAGAACCAATGATATTTCCAATAAACTAGTGGAGATAATCAAAACGGTAGATGGGATTCAGTCCGTTTCTTCTATAGCCGGGTATGAGGTACTCACCGAAGGAAGGGGATCGAATGCGGGAACTTGTCTTATTAACTTAAAGCCCTGGTCAGAGCGAAAACATACTGTAAACGAAATAATTTCTGAACTGGAAGAAAAAGCAAAGTCTTTGCCCGGTGCAACGATAGAATTTTTCGATCCACCGGCCATACCTGGATTCGGGGCAGCGGGCGGTTTTGCTTTACAGTTATTGGATAAGACCAATAGCGGTGATTACAAACAGCTTGAGAGAGTGACGAACGAGTTCATGGATGAGATGAGGGAAAGGAAAGAGATAACCGGTTTGTTCACCTTCTTCAGTGCCAACTATCCCCAATATGAGATTGAAATAGATAATCAATTGGCCATGCAAAAAGGTGTGACCATTGGTAACGCAATGAATACCCTTTCTATTTTTGTTGGTAGTACCTATGAGCTGGGTTTTATAAAGTACCAACGCTTTTTTAAAGTGTTCGTACAAGCTGCACCGGAATACAGAAAGCTGCCAACAGATGTCCTGAATCTATGGGTGAAGAATGACCGTGGCGAGATGGTTCCTTTCTCCGCTTTTATGAAAATCAAAAAGACGCAGGGAGCGAATGAAATAAACCGGTATAATATGTACAATACCGCGGCCATCAGGGGTGGGCCAGCAAAAGGATATAGTAGCGGTGAGGCTATCAAAGCCGTTCAGGAAGTGGCAAAAAATTTGCCGAATGGTTTTGACATCGACTGGGCAGCCCTTTCTTATGATGAAACCAGACGTGGAAATGAAGCCGTTTACATCTTCATTATCGTATTGGTGTTTGTCTATTTTGTTTTGGCAGGGCAGTACGAAAGCTTCATCATCCCATTGGCGGTTATTTTTTCCCTACCCGCAGGGGTCTTTGGGTCATTTTTAATGATCAAAGGGCTAGGTCTGGCGAATGATATTTATGCTCAGGTAGGCCTAGTGATGTTGGTTGGTCTATTGGGTAAGAACGCAGTATTGATTGTGGAGTTTGCTGTTCAAAAACATCATCAGGGAGCCACCATTTTGGAAGCCGCGATCGAAGGGGCAAAAGTACGTTTTCGTCCTATACTAATGACTTCCTTTGCCTTTATTGCCGGATTGATCCCATTGGTTTTGGCACATGGTGCCGGTGCCATTGGCAACCGCACGATCGGTTCTTCAGCCCTTGGAGGGATGCTTTTTGGAACCATCTTTGGGGTCATTATTGTCCCAGGCCTATATTATATATTTGGCTCATTGGCGGAAGGCCGTAAACTCATCCAAGAAGAAGATGATGATTCCCTAAGTGAAGACGTAGTTCATCAAATTGATGCTTTTCCACAACCAAAAGAAAGTGACCGTGCTTATTAATAAAATTTCCAGATCCTTAGGAATTGCATGTTTAGCTTTAATTCCATCCGGGTGCTTTATCCCTTCGTTGGTTCAGAAAACAGAAAACAATAAAGTGCCCGCGAGTTATTATAGTTCTGTGGATACCACCAATACTGTAAAGATCAAATGGAGAGAATTTTTTAACGATCCAAACTTGACTTCGCTTATTGACACAGCCCTGAGAAACAATCAGGAGCTGAACATCCTTTTACAAGACATCAAAATATCCCAAAACGAAGTAAGGGCCAGAAAAGGGACATACTTGCCTTTTGTTGATTTAATGGGAGGAGCCGGCATTGATAAGGTGAGTCGATACACTGCTGCCGGAGCTAGTGAAGCGATCACTGAAATCGCACCTGGAACGAAAACACCGGAAAAAGTACCCAACTATATGTTCGGACCGGTTGCTTCGTGGGAGGTAGATATTTGGAAAAAACTTCGCAATGCTAAAAAATCAGCACTGTATCGGTATCTGGCTACTGTTGAAGGAAAAAATTTCATGGTCACTCACCTCGTGGCCGAAATTGCCAATGCGTATTACGAATTGATGGCACTTGACAATCAGTTAGACATCATTAAAAGAAATATTATTATCCAAAGTAGTGCACTGGAAGTAGTAAAGCTTCAGAAGAAAAAAGCCAAGGTTACCGAACTAGCCGTACGAAGGTTTGAAGCGCTTGTGTTTGAGACTAAAAGTCTTCAGTTCGGTATCCAGCAAAGTATCATCGAAACACAGAACAGGGTTAACTTTCTGGTCGGTAGATATCCAAAGCCAATCACAAGGAGTTGGGAGAACTTCAATGATATGGTGCCTAATACGGTCTATGAAGGAATTCCCCCACAATTATTAACCAACCGCCCCGACATTAGGCAAGCCGAGTTGGAGCTAATGGCCTACAAACTGGATGTAAAGGTGGCCAAAGCCAATTTCTACCCTACGCTAATGATTACAGCAGGGGTAGGTTACCAGGCATTTAACACACAATTCTTAATAAAATCTCCCGAATCAATGATCTATTCCCTAGCTGGAGGTTTAGTTGGCCCAATGATCAACAGGAATGCCATCAAGGCTAATTATTTTTCTGCAAATGCCAAACAAATCCAAGCCGTTTATAATTACGAACGCACCGTACTAAACGCGTACCTTGAAGTGTCCAATCAAATATCAAACATCAGTAACCTGAAAGGCAGTTTTGATCTAAAGGCAAAACGTGTAAACGCGCTTTCACAGTCGGTCATAATCGCGAACACGCTTTTTAGATCAGCAAGAGCCAACTATCTTGAAGTGTTGTTAACGCAACGCGATGCTTTGGAATCAACCATAGAACTCGTTCAAACTAAAAAGGATCAAATGAACGCAATGGTGAATGTGTACCAAGCGCTCGGTGGAGGATGGAATTAGTGGCGATAAATTCTCAGCTAACGAAACGTAATTATTTTTGACTGTTGCTATACGTTGGCCATCTTAAAATCATTTATAATTTCAACTCGCCCCACCCTTCCCGATATTTCCTTTTTACAAATTGGTTAGCGGCTTCAAAGTTGGTAATCTTCATGTTCTCCGCATCCCAGGTATGTGAAATATAACGACCGGGATAGCTGAAGCCAGTCTGCTCTCCATAAACAGGATCCTTTTTGGTGATCTTTTCTCGCATGCTAAACGTGCGCAAAAGCAAATTGCCCATGAGCACCGTTTCAGTAAGCGGGCCCGCATAACCCACAAAAGGAGAAGACACTTCCATCTTTCCATACCCCGCAATGCACGCATCTACCCATTGCCACCAATGGCCATCCATATCACCAGGAACGCGTGTGTATTTTTTAGGAACGTTTATTTCTTTGTTCCTAGAAAGCGGAAGAAGTATGGGATTGCGTCCTCCCCAACCGCAAGCGGCTTTGCCTTTTGTGCCAACAAACAAAGTGCTTCCTTCAAAATCATTCAGCCCCGGCCAATCACCCAAGATGCTGTTCATGTTGGAATCCTGATCCAATTCTTTTGGACGCTCAGGCGTGATGCCTCCATCCATCCAATACAGATCAAGGTCTTTGCCACTTTTTTGTTTGAACTTAAAACGGATGCTACTTGACACAGGGCCACTCAAAGGAAAATCCGCTTCGGAGAAAATGCCATCGTAGACGGTGCTTGCGCTGCCCGATACTTCCAAGGGATAGCCGAGTTCAAGCAACTTGAAAGGTGGCCCGATGATATGACAACCCATATCGCCCAAGGCGCCAGTACCAAACCGCCACCAACCCCGCCAATTGAAAGGCACAAGGTTGTCAATGTATTCTGTTGATTGTGCTGTCCCCAACCACAAGTCCCAGTTGAGTTCTTTTGGCACCACAGGATGTTTGTCGGGCCAGGGAATGCCCTGCGGCCAAACGGGTCGGTCCGTCCAGCAATAAACTTGCGTGATGTCGCCAAGGATTCCTGCCTCCAGCCATTCGCGCAACGTGAACAAACCGTCAGAAGAAGCTCCTTGATCGCCCATTTGTGTCACTACCTTATATTTTTTTGCTGCCTCAGTAAGAATACGAGCTTCATAAATATCGTGCGAAAGTGGTTTTTGTAAATACAGATGTTTGTTCAGCTGCATAGCACCTAAGCCAACGATGGCATGGTTGTGATCTGGGATGGCCACTGACACAGCATCAAAATTCTTACTTTCTTTATCAAACATTTCGCGCCAATCGTGATAGAATTTTGCCTTCGGAAATTCCTTTAACCGTGGGGCAGCCATCCGATCATCGACATCACACAAAAAAGAGACGACCGCATTTTTCTTGGGAGCTGTGGCATAATGATGGATATCATTTTCTCCTTCTCCTCCGCAACCAATGGCCGCAATGTAAAGTTTATCACTCGGGGCAACGTGCCCTAATCCGCTGACGGTAAAATTTGGAATGATTGAAAAAACAGCAGCTCCAGCCGAAGTCATTTGAATGAACTTGCGCCTTGACAATTTTGAAGATTTTGCCATCATTTTCTTTTTCATAACTCGATCATTTACTATGAATTAATGTTTTGAATGCCGCTGATGTTCAGTTTTCTTTTTCAGTGGCTTTACCGAAACTTCCTTAAAGAACACCACATCGTGTTCGCCATGGTTTTGCATTCCGATATAGCCATACTCTGGCCGCTTGCCGGGGAAGGGTTCAAAATCAAATTTACGCTGAGGTGCTGGATCCCCTTCTTTGTAGTCGGTCACCTTTACGCCATTCAGCATGATGATGGTTCGTTCTCCATCGAGTGTGATCTCAAACGTATTCCATTGCGGGCCCGGCTTCCAGGCAATAGCCAATGGTTTAGTGAACGCATACAACATACCCGTGGAGTGATATTCATCTTCCCCGGAAGTTTCCGGATGATTATCAATCTGCACTTCGTAACCATAGAAGACTGGCATCCAAGCTTCTTTAGGTTCAATGGGTATCCGAATGAAAAAACCTGCGTTGCTGTTTTCCTTTTCCATGTGGTAAACCACTTTGATGGTGCAGTTTCCAAACTTCTCGCCAACCCAATAGAGCAGCCCCATGCCACCGTGCGTCTTGACAATACCATCTTCAACAGTCATGTAGCCATCACCAACATGTTTCCATCCAGTAAGGTCCTTACCATTGAATAGTTGCCGCCATGCTTTAGTACTATCGGTTTGTGCGTGTGCGGAAAGGAGCGTGAAGCTGATTATAAAGCTGCTAATTAATTTTTTCGTCATTTTTTGCTATTTAAAAGATCAGGATTCAATTTAAAAATTTCTTCAGCAATCGAAACACAAAAAATTGTGAGCGGGTTGAGCCGCGACTTACTATTTTTCGGTCTCTTAAAAGTAATTAACTTACAGGATGAAGCGAAACTATTATTTAGTTGTTCTGATTTTCATCATCTTCTTTGCCATTTCCTTTTTGACAAACATTCTCGGCTCGATCAACCCGAACGTGAGCGATAGCTTTTCCCTGAATGGTACGATGACGGGGCTGCTCCCCTTCTCTTTTTTTATCGCGTACGCTTTAATGTCCATTCCCTCTGGAATGATTGTACAAAAATACAATGAAAAGAAAAGTTTGATTTTCGCCTGGATGCTTGCCCTCACCGGGGCATTGGTGTTTTCATTTTTTCCTTCGTTCCCGGTTTTTTTAGGATCTCTGTTTTTGATCGGCTGCGGAATGGCATTGCTCCAAGTGATCATCTATCCGTTGCTGCGGGTAGCCGGAGGCGAAGAGCATTTTGCCTTTAACTCGGTGTTTGCACAATTGGTTTTTGGGGCAGCCTCATTCTTAAGTCCATTTGTTTATTCTTACCTCGTCACACATTTAGATCATCCGACCGAACAAAAAGGATTATTGATTTCAATCATTTCATCCATCACACCAAAAGCACTATCCTGGGTATCCATTTATTGGGTTTTTAGTTTTGTCAGTTTTCTAATGGTGACGATCATCTTGCTTTCGCGCATTCCGAAAGTAGCGCGTAAGGAAGATGAAATTGTTGGGGCATGGGAAACCCATGTTTCGTTGTTCAAACAAAAAACCGTGATCCTATTTTTCTTTGGGATCTTTTCCTACGTGGGCACCGAGCAAGGGATCGCCAACTGGATCTCTGAATTTCTGAGAACCTACCATGGCTTGAAACCGGAGACAGTCGGCTCGGCCACGGTGGGTTTGTTTTGGGGTATGATGACCATCGGCTGCGTGCTTGGAATGGCCTTGCTAAAAGTGATGGACAGCAAAATCGTATTGCGGATTTTCACCGTGGCCGCACTAATAATTTTAGGCTTTACGCTTCACGGCAGCGCTTCGGTTGCGTTGTTTGGATTTCCCGCTCTGGGTTTTTGTTTGTCGGTGATGTACGCAATTATTTTTTCTCTGGCATTGAACAGCGTGTCAAAGTTCCACGGCTCCTTTGCCGGAATTCTTTGCACCGGAATTGCCGGAGGGGCAATTGTCTCTTTACTAATTGGAAAATTAAAAGACTTGATCGGGTTGCAGTCGGGCATGTTGGTTTTGTTCTTACCGTTGCTTTACATCTTGAGCATTAGTTTTTGGTCAAAACCAATTGTGACGAATGCAACGATTGGGAAGTAATAAAAATATTAGGCAAAGTATAGCAAGGGTTATTGACCCACATAGTTGCATAGTACACGAAGAAACACATAGAAAGCTATGTGAATGCCTATGTGTCTACCTTTCTATGTGGTGAAAACTAGCCTAATTGATGAGTAGAAAATGGCCTCGCAATAAAAGTTCAATACTTCCTTGCTGTCCAAGAAAATATTTTCCAAGTTCGCATAAGCATTTAAACCGCACGTGTCATGAAGAATCAATTTGAAGCTGTTCCGCTCAAAAACCTGGACGAATGGGAGGAAGATTTGTTGCGGAGATATCCAGACCCGGAAACCATAGCCGCTGAAAAGACCACAGACGAATATCGAAACTATGTCAAACCCGAGCGCGACACCGTTCGCGAGTTTTATCGCCTAAACCATACTTACCAGACCTACGATTTCGTCATGAAGAAGGAGGCCGAATTTCTTGCCTTCAACAAAAAAGAAATGCCGGTTTGGGAAGCCTTTGATTTTTTGAATCAATTGGTAGACGACTCTGACCCCGACACCGATTTGGATCAGTTTCAACATTTACTTCAAACTTCCGAAGCCATCCGCAGAGACGGCCACCCAGACTGGATGGTAGCAGTCGGTTTGCTCCACGACATGGGCAAAGTGCTTTGCCTTTTCGGAGAACCGCAGTGGGCTGTCGTGGGCGATACATTTCCAGTGGGCTGCGCCTATTCCGATAAAATTGTTTACCCTGAATTTTTTCAAGCCAACCCCGACTATACGGACGAACGATACAATTCCAAATTCGGTGTTTACCAACCGAATTGTGGATTGAGAAATGTACATCTATCGTGGGGCCATGACGAGTACATTTATCAAATCATGAAAAACAATCTTCCAGAATCCGGCCTTTACATGCTCCGCTATCATTCCTTCTATTCGCAGCATCGGGAAAATGCCTACGATCATTTGATGGACGACCACGATCATGAGATGTTCAAATGGGTGAAGCTCTTCAATCCTTATGATCTGTATTCCAAAAACCCAACGCCACCCGATTGGACAAAATTGAAGCCGTATTACGAAGACCTGGTGGCCAAGTATCTTCCGGCTACATTGAAATTTTAGTTGAACATGCGCGGCACACTTTTAGATTTTAGTGTCTGCCAATTAGCAACTATTTTCTTCAACAGGTGATCGTGCTTTCATGAACACACTTTCACTTTTAGACTACGGAGTATTTCTTCTCTACTTTTTAGTTGTTGCCCTCTACGGGTATTGGGTCTACCAAAAAAAGAAAGCTTCAACTATTGACTCTAAAGATTTTTTTCTTGCCGAAGGTTCGCTGACTTGGTGGGCCATTGGCGCTTCGTTGATTGCTTCAAACATTTCCGCTGAACATTTTATCGGCATGTCGGGTTCTGGGTTCGCCCTAGGTTTGGCTATCTCTACGTATGAATGGATGGGAGCCGCTACGCTAATCATCGTGGCCGTTATTTTTATTCCCTTGTATTTGAAAAACAAAATCTACACCATGCCGCAATTTCTTTCGGTGCGGTACGATGAGCGTGTGAGCAGTATTATGGCCGTGTTCTGGTTGTTGGTTTACATTTTTGTGAACCTCACGTCCATCATCTATCTCGGAGCCATCGCCATCAACGCGATATCCGGAATACGTTTTGAAATCTGTGTGGCCGGCTTGATTGTGTTTTCTTTGCTCGTTACGTTAGGCGGAATGAAAGTTATCGCCTACACGGATGTGATCCAAGTCATCGTGTTGTTGGCGGGTGGATTGCTGACCACCTATCTCGCACTCACGCTTCTATCTGAAAAATCAGGAATGGGTTCTAATCTATTCACCGGATTTTCACTTCTTCAAGAAAAAGCAGCATCCCATTTTCACATGATCTTCGATAAGAGCCATCCCTATTATAAAGACCTACCCGGACTTTCCGTGTTGGTGGGTGGCATGTGGATTAACAACCTGAACTATTGGGGTTGTAATCAATACATTGTGCAGCGGGCGTTGGGTGCAGACCTGAAGACTGCGCGACAAGGAATTTTATTTGCGGCCTTTTTAAAACTCTTGATTCCCGTCATCTCGGTCATTCCCGGTATTGCCATGTATGTGTTACATCAGCAAGGGCTGTTTCATCAGGAAATGCAAAATGAACTGGGAATTTTAAAACCTGATCATGCCTATCCCACACTAATGAATCTTCTCCCATCTGGGCTGAAAGGAATTGCCTTTGCTGCTCTCACGGCTGCAATAGTTGCCTCCCTTGCAGGCAAGGCCAATAGTATTTCCACTATTTTTTCTCTCGATATCTTTAAAAAATATTTCAACCCACAAGCCAGCGAAGAAAAATTAGTTCGCATTGGGCGATGGGCAGTAATTGTGTCGATGATCGTTGCCGGATTGGTCGCCCCTGCGTTGCGAACATTAGATCAGGCTTATCAGTTTATCCAGGAATATGTGGGATTTATTTCGCCAGGCGTGCTGGCCATTTTTTTGATGGGCTTCTTCTGGAAGAAAACGACTTCGTCCGCAGCCCTGGCCGGAACATTGCTCACCATTCCTATTTCAGCAATACTGAAGTTTCTCCCTTCGTGGACGAATGGTGCTTTTCCGGATTATCCTTTTTTAGATCGGATGTCGATCACATTTGTGTTAATTATTGCCGCAATGATTGGCATAAGCTTATTAAAACCTCAAAAGCATCCCTCTTCTAAATTGCTGGAAATTGATACCAGTATGTTTCGGGTGTCTCGTGGTTTTGCGTTTGGTTCACTCATTATCCTCGGGCTCTTGGCTACACTATATATTTATTTTTGGTAGAAAAGTGCAAAGGGGAATCGTCTGAAAGGAAATTTTTTGCGTAGGTAATCCTCCTGTAAAAACAAGTTGAAGAAATGGAATAGAATCTTAACTTGCCTATGAGCCACTAAAAAATTCTTTCATCCAAAAATTCTAATACTATGAAAAGAAAAGAATTCATCAAACGCGCAGCGCTGGCGACCACCGGTGCTTACCTTGGTTCGCTCGGGTTTAGCGCAAAAAGTTATGCGAATATTCTGGGCGCCAATGATCGGGTGCGTGTAGGGGTTGTCGGTTTTTCCGATCGGTTTAAATACTCCCATCTTCCTGCTTTCCTCAACCATAATAAAGAATTGAACTTTGACATTGTCGGTGTCTCCGACATCTGGAAAATACGAAGAGAAGAAGGGCAGGTTTATCTAAAAGAAAAATTCAACCATGACATTGCTGCCTATCGCAACAACGAAGAACTCTATGCCTCCAAAAGTATTGATGCTGTAATGATCAGCACGTCCGATTTTCAACATGCCCTCCATGCCATCGAAGCGGTGAATGCCAATTGCGATTTGTATGTCGAAAAACCTTTTGCCGAAACCATGGAAGACAACCGTGCCGCATTGAAAGCCATAAAAGGTTCGGGCAAAATATTTCAAATAGGATCGCAGCGAAGGAGTGGATCAAATTACCATGCGGCTGCCAATTTCATCCAAAGCGGAAAGTTCGGGCCGATCACCATGGTGGAACTTACCTGGAACGTAAACCAACCGGGCCGGTGGAGGCGACCGGAGCTAGTAGCGAAAATGAAAGAAGAAGATACCGACTGGACACGGTTTTTGCTGAACCGGCCTTTTGAAAAATTTGATGCCCGAAAACATTTGGAATATCGTCTATTCTGGCCTTACTCTTCCGGAATGCCGGGGCAATGGATGAGTCATCAGATTGATACCGTTCACTGGTTCTCGGGCATGAAACATCCAAGGAGTGTGGTCGCCAACGGAGGTGTTTATGCCTGGAAAGACGGAAGACAAAATTGGGATACCATGACGGCTGTGTTTGACTATGGCCCTGAGAACGATCCTTCATCTGGTTTTCAAGTTACGTTTGCTTCGCGTATGCACAATGGTGACGAACACCCCACAGAGATTTATTATTCCAATGGTGGTGAGTTGAATTTAATGACTAACAAAGTAACACCCACAGGCGGATTGACCAAGCACTTTGCGTCAGCCATGCACATGAAGCCAAATCTGCTACCAGAAGTCGACCTTACGGCCAGCGCAGAAAAAGTGGTGGCTTCAGCCAATACGGGAGGCGATGTGTTGACTTCCAATCACGTGCGCAATTGGATGGAATGTGTGCGAAACAGAAAAGAAACCCACGGACCAGTAGAAGCGGGCTATGCCCATGCCGTAGCCTGCATCATGACGAATGCCGCTGTGAGAACAGGTGCAAAAGCAACCTTTGATGAAGCCACGCAGGAAGTAATAGCAAATGGAAAGGTTTTTAAATATTGAACAAAGATTGCCTCTGGTTTTCACAGATTTATTAATGAAGACCGTAATTCTTTTAATATTCTTTTTTACAGCTTTCAACGGCTGTATTTTTAGTCAATCGCAAGAATCAGATTCTGTTATCACATCAAAAAAACGCACGAGGGAAGACACATTACGAGCCTTGAAAAAATTTAATATTCGATTTCACCGGAAAAACAGAAACGTTATTCTAATAAGTGCAGCTACCACAATAGCACTGATATTTATTTCTCGAAATAACACCAATGATGGGAAAAATTCAGGTTACGAATTTCTAGTAGGTGGTTCTGCGGGCATATTAGGTAGTAGCCTATTTTCTTTTTTTAAAAGTAAAAGATATTTTAAAAGAATAACCAATGGGTATAAGCAAGGAAAGCAACTTCCTAGTGACATTCGGAGTAGGCTATTAGAAAAGGATTTTGAAAGGTGAGAACGGAATGAGTTTACAAAATCAAGCAGCGAAAAGACCCATAGGCAATTATCGGTGGCGAATTGTTGCCCTTTTATTTTTTGCTACCACCATCAATTATATCGACCGAAATGTTTTGTCTTTTACAATGATTGATGAATCATTCAAGAGGGCAATGCTTGGGCTGCCCGAAAATTCGGTGCTTTCCGATTCGAATGTCGATCACTTTAAAGAATTAATGGGCTATGTGGATGCCGCCTTTAAAACTGCTTATGCTTTAGGATTTCTTTTAGTCGGCTGGTTCATTGATAAAGTAGGCACACGTATTGGTTTTGCCTGGTCAATTATTGTCTGGAGTTTGGCAGGCCTTGCCAATGCTTTTGTCAATTCAATTCGTGGCTTAGGGTTTACCCGTTTTATGCTGGGGATTGGCGAAGCGGGGAATTTTCCCTCAGCCATTAAATCAGTAGCGGAATGGTTTCCCAAAAAAGAACGTGCACTGGCGGCTGGTGTGATGAATGCCGGAACCAATGTAGGCGTGATCACTACGGCATTTGCTGTTCCGTACCTTACGCTCAATTATGGATGGCGGATTTCATTTGTGATCACAGGGGCGATGGGTGTAGTGATGGTTATATTTTGGTTGAAATTTTATAAAAAACCTGAAGAACATAAACGAATATCAAAAGAAGAACTGGACTACATTCACAGTGATGAGGAGGAGCAAGTCAATGAAAAAATATCTTGGGGAAAACTATTGACTTACAAACAAACTTGGGCACTGATGGTGTGTAAATTCATGGCCGACCCGATCTGGTATTTTTATTTAACCTGGCTTCCCGATTTTTTTAATTCCAGCGAATCACTCGATCAGAAACTGGATCTCAAAAATATTGGTATTCCCTTTTTATTAATTTATCTGGTCTCAGATGGTGGAAGTATTTTCTTTGGCTGGCTGTCTTCTTTCTTTGTGAAACGCGGATGGAATGTCGGCCGTGCGCGAAAAATAACGATGCTTTTATGTGGGCTCTGTGTAGTCCCTATTTTTCTGGCATCAGTCACCCACAGTATTTTTATCGCGGTGGCCTTGATTGCTCTGGCAACGGCCGCCCATCAAGGCTGGTCAGCCAACGTGTATACCATGGGCTCTGATCTTTTCCCGAAAAACACAGTGAGTTCTGTCATCGGTATGGGTGGAATGGCCGGTTCGATTGGTGGAATTCTACTCGCCTCCACAGCCGGCTTGATAAGGGTAAAGTTTGGGTATCTCCCACTTTTCATAATTGCTGGAGCGAATTATCTTTTGGCGTTAGTCGTTGTTCAGTTGTTGATTCCAAAGTGGCAAGCCATCAACAATGAGAAGCAGTAAGATGGCACAAAAGATCAAAAATTAAAATACTGTTTTGCATTGAAGTAGCAAATGTCTTTCACCATCCGGCTAAGTTCGGTCATGTCTTCCGGCAGTTCACCCCGCACTACATCTTCGCCAATAAGGTTGCATAAAATCCTCCGGAAATATTCATGACGAGGGAAAGATAAAAAGCTCCTTGAGTCCGTCACCATTCCAACAAAACGGGATACTAACCCCATGTTTGATAATGTATTCAATTGGTTTGTCATCCCTTCCTTTTGATCCAAAAACCACCAGCCGGAACCATATTGAATTTTACCAACCACACTGCCATCGCTAAAATTTCCAGCCATCGTAGCGAAGACTTCATTTTGAGAGGGGTTCAAGTTGTAGACAATAGTCTTGGCCAAGAGATCATCCCGATCAAGGCAATTAAAAAATTTAGACATGTGAAGAGCTTGAGGAAAATCGCCTATGGAATCAAACCCGGAATCCGCCCCAGCGATTTTTAACATTCTCGTATTATTTGCGCGCAACGCTCCTAAATGAAATTGCTGAACCCAACCCAATTCATGATACAATTTGCCGAGCTCAATTAATAGCGCACATTTGAATTGAAGTCGTTCTTCGTGCGACAAGGCCAAGCCGCTTCGCACTTTTTTGAAAATAGCCGGTGCTTTTGATCGTGCCGCTTCTTCAAAATACAAATATTCCAGACCATGATCTGCACTGCGGCATCCCAATTTATCAAAAAACAACATCCTCTTTTTCAATGCCTCCAGTAACTCATCAAAGGAATTGATTTCCTTTTTTGAAACGGCAGAAAGCTGATCAATGTATTGACTATACATCGCAGGTTCATCCATGGCATAGGCCTTGTCTGGTCGGAAGGTGGGAAACATTTTTAGTTGAGTCCCCTCCTTGCGCAATTGCTGGTGATATTCAAGACTATCTGCAGGATCATCCGTGGTGCAAACTACCTCCACATTCATTTTAGAAAGCAATGCGCGAACCCTAAAATTGTTTTGTTGCAGATGCCTATTGCATTCGTCATAAATTTCGGAAGCGGATTTCTCGTTCAGCAATTTTCGAATCCCAAAATAGTTTTTTAGCTCAAGATGAGTCCAATGGTACAATGGGTTTCGCATGGTATAGGGTACCGTTTTTGCCCATGCCATAAACTTTTCCAACGGTAATGCATCTCCTGTACAAAATTTTTCAGGAATTCCATTAATGCGCATGGCGCGCCATTTGTAATGATCTCCCTCTAGCCATGCTTCCGTGATTGTATTGAACTTCCTGTTTTCTACAATGTCCTTAGGGCTAAGATGATTGTGATAATCTAAAATCGGCAACTTGGCACACTGACTATACAAGTTAACGGCTACCTCGTTGTTCAACAAAAAGTCTTCAGTCAAAAATGGAGTCGCTCCCATATACTTTTAATATTATTGTTCATCAAAATTTAAGGCACACCTAAGCGACTCACTTCATCAATACGTTCGCGATTCCCAATTCCAGTCCTCTCAATTCAGCCATGCCTTTCATTCGGCCAATGGCAGAATATCCCGGATAGGTTTTTTTCTTTAGGTCATCCATCATTTGATGCCCATGGTCTGGGCGCATGGGGATAGCAGTTCCTGTTCTCTCCATCAAAAGCAATATCGCGCTGACCACCGCAGTCATGTCGGTATCTCCATCCAGGTGGTTGGCCTCAAAAAAATTTCCCTTCTCGTCTCTTTTGGTGTTGCGCAGATGCAAGAAGTGGCAATGATCTCCCAACCGATTAATTATTCCCGTTAAATCATTTTCCGGCCTCACGCCCAACGATCCTGTGCAAAAGCATAATCCATTGGAAGGGGAAGGTGCAGCTTCAACAATTTCCCTTAAGTCTGATTCGGTACTGACCACCCGGGGCAAACCCAAAATAGGATACGGGGGATCGTCCGGATGAATGGCCAACTTCAGGCCTACCGCTTCGGCCACGGGCACTATTTTTTTCAAGAAATAGAATAAATGTTCCTTCAGCTTTTTTGAATCAATATCCTGATACGTTTTCAATGCCGCCAGGATTTGTTCAGGCGTAAACGGTTCGTCACTTCCTGGAAGACCAAGAAGAGTATGACGATAAAGGACTTTCCTTTCTGCATCGTCCATCGCCTTAAAGCGAGTTTCAGCTTGCGCTATTTCTTCTTTCGTGTATTCACGTTCGGCACCCGGGCGTTGCAGCAGAAACAAGTCGAAGGCTATGAAGGCAGCCTTCTCAAAACGCAAGGCTTTGCTGCCGTCTTCGAGTTCAAATTCTGGATTGGTCCTCATCCAATCCAAAATGGGCATGAAATTATAAGTAACCACTTTGAGGCCAGCTGCCGCTACATGGCGAAGGCTCAGGTTGTAGTTCTCAATAAGCTCCTCAAAATTGCCGGATTGTTTTTTGATATTCTCATGCACGGGAAGGCTCTCAATGACTGTCCAGGTAAGGCCTGCATCTTCAATTATTTTTTTCCTCCCTTGAATTTCCACGATAGACCAAACGTCTCCAACAGGGATGTGGTGCAAGGCCGTTACCACACCGGTGCACCCTGCCTGTTTAATATCACGAAGGCTGACCGGGTCATTGGGGCCAAACCAGCGCATTGTTTTTTCCATTAAGACCATTCCTGATAAAGTTAAAAGTTTTGATCGGGTATTTTGCAATCGGTTGTCATAAAACAAATCTATAGTTCATTTGTTTACTTTGAAGACGCGAGGAAACGGGAAACGGCTGTCGAAGTTTATTGAGTGTTGAATAAGCTAATGGTGTAGTCCAATAATTTTTTATTTCCAAATTCTCCGTGTCCGGGAACAATAATTTTCACATTCGGATATTCCTTTTTAACGCTTTCAACTGTACTTGACCAATCGGCAACATTGGCGTCTCCTAAATAACCTTTACCGGCATCTAATTCTTTTATTAAACAACCTCCAAACATAATATTTTCGTTCGAAAAATAACCGACTACATTATCTTTTGTGTGTCCTTCTCCGAAAAACTTTGTGATAACATTTTCATCGCCTACTTTTAAATTAAGAGAATCCCTGAAACTATTTTTTGGAACAACATACCCATTTTCTTTTGCCAGTGCAATCGTTTTGAAATAGGCATAAGAAGGAATATGATTTTCATGAAATGCTTTTAGTCCTGCTAAACAATCGATATGGAAATGGGTTGGAATAATTGCGTTTATTTTGCAATGAAGGGTTTCTTTTATCCATTGAATCAACGCTTCAGAGCTTTTGTCGTTGGTTGGCGTGTCGAAAATAATTGCTTCATTACCATTTCTCACGATGAGGCCGTTGCAAGGAACGTTTCCAAAATCGTTGGTTTGTAAAAATGAAGTATGTACAAAAGAATCTTCAGTAATTTGGGTTATCCTTAAATCATCAGATTTGTAAACCACTTTGGATATGAATGCACCTTGTTTTTGAGGTCTACAATTTAAAGTTGTTATAAAGAGTAAAATTAACAAAGGATTGATGATAACTTTCATTTTGCTTTTTTAGAATTTCATTTATCGTTTAGCTATAAAACGAATCCGCTTAAATACCTACATCTTTGTCCCTTGTTACTGACGAAATTTACTAGCACAAACTTTAAGAACCTACGATATAGCATATGTTTTATAGCCATTATTGGCAGAAGTAGAGCGCTTCTCCACATTTCATTCGCAGCATTGTCAAACGTCCTCCGTTAATAACACCAAGTCATTCATAGTTAGTCGTGCGGGCATTTTTCATTTATTTCTTTGTCGGCTTACACTACACTGGGCACACTCTTTGCTTGGCTTTGGATGTGGTCTACAAGCGCGGTCAAGGCAATGTTTGTACGGTTTAGTTCACCAATTTTTCAAAATGTAATTCTTGAAGAACAATCTTTACTTCAATTTTCTTGTCATCATCTGTCCAATGAACAATGAAATTCACTTTGGCTTCTTTCAACTCAAAACCGTTTTTCTTTATCTCCGCCAATCGCTCAAGAAATTTCCTTGAGAACTTTAAAACCCATTCACCATTTTCGTTTGGCAACCTTCATCAGAAATAGTAATTGAATCTCCGCTTGTCAATGCGTTTACTCGTTTTTGAACATATTCAAAATGGGCATCTCCACACCGATTAAAAACCCATAGGGAGAACTACCGAAGATTCAGTTCAGCAGAGGCTTACAACGAACCGCCATCACAGGCCTCCGCCTTGTGCAAAACTTGCTGCGTGGCGCTTCGTTTAAGCCTTATATGTTAGGTGCATACCCCTTACCGTATCTTCTTTATCACCTGTCCTATTAGTTCAAGCATTCTCAAACTTCCAAAGTGTTCTCCCTTCTCAAAGTCCCCCTCTGTCTGAGCCATGGTATTTGTCAAATGTGCAAAACAAACTATCTCTTTGTCCTTCGCTTTTGCAAATGCGTACAGTGCAGAGGCTTCCATCTCAACACATATTACACCTTGCCCTTGCATTTGATTTATCGAACTTTGCGTTTCGCGATAAGGGGCATCAGTCGTCCAACTTTTGGCATTGAACCATAAAGATGAACTAGAAAATCTGTCCAACTTTTCAAAAAGTTTATCACCTATCGTAGCAGGCATTTCTGTCGGCAAGTAATGATAACTTGTTCCTTCGTCCCTGATAGCTTCTGTTATTAAGGCGAAATTCTTGTCTGTCGAGGGCTGGTTTATGATTCCAGATGATGTAACACTAATCAAATACTCGCAGCCAGATACAAAAAGTTGTTCTGCTACTAAAACTGCGTAAGATGCACCTACGATACATGGAATAATTCCAATTTCAATTTGGTCAATTTGAAAAGTAAATAAATTGGAATGATAACAAGCCCAACAGTCGTTCTTTTTACCGTCACCAGTTTTAAGTAGATATTTTGCCAAGTCTCCGTCTGGGTCAAGGATACATATTTGTGGAACGCTGCAATTTTGAATGCCTTTTTGTCTACGGGCTTCTCGCAATAAATTCTCAGGCAGAAATACGGAGACCTCATCATAATTTTTATTCTCTAGGATTGAAGCCATTATTTTTAGTTGTATGTCGATCTATAATTACTATGACACGGATAATTTTTTGAAGCTGCAAAATATAAAATTCTGTATTGTGTTAAAAGGAGTCACGTGGTCAACCGAAATACATTTTATTTTTTCGAAGAATTCTTTTAGTCGGCTTGTCATTGATACCTCCGAATACTGTTTGATTTCAATGCCGCTGCATTTTTGAGGACCTTGCTCCGAAAATGTCCCGATAACTAAAACTCCTTTTGGTTTTATGCTTTGTTGTATTGTGTCGATATAGCTTGTGATGTCCTGCTCTTGTGTCAAGAAGTGAAACGCTGCTCGGTCATGCCAAAAGTCATATTGCTCTGTCGGCTTAAACGTTGAGGCGTCTGCAACTATCCATTTTATTTTCTTCGCAAGGTCACCAAGCCGTTTCTTTGCTTTGTTTAGGGAAGCTGCTGAAATATCGAGAACCGTAATGTCTGAATATCCCAAGTCAAGCAAGTGGTCAACTAAAAAACTGTCACCACCACCGATGTCAATAATTTTTGCAGTCTTTGAGATATTAAACTCTTTTAAAAAATCCAACGAAGTTGTCGGTGTCGGCTGATACCAACTTACATCTTTCAGATCTTTGGTCTGATAGATATTCTCCCAGTGTTTTTTTCTATCTAAATTTTCCATCTATGTCGTAATGTTTACTTGTCATTCTTGGTCATTACAGGGTTGCACACGTCCACGCATTTACGCAGGCCGGGAAATAGAAGTCCGTCTGCCCGTAACTGTTAGCTAAATTTAATAATTTAAAGTTCATTGTTACTACTACCGATATCACAGTTCCCTCAGCTGGGAGCTGTGGCTGAGATGTGTACTACAGCTCATTGTTTGCAGGTTTGCCCAGCTTGAATAAATGCGCTTGTTATGCGGTCGTGGTTTTTTTATTAGGGTTTGTCCCTTATTGGGCTATTTGTGATTATTTAAGTCCTTATAAATAAGGGTTTCAAATCCCTTTAAGGTTTCTATGCAAGATTTATCATAAAATGGAAGTCCTTGCATTAAGATTACTGCTGTTATTCCTGTTTGCGGGTCTACCCAATAATAAGTATTAAATAGTCTTGCCCAACTGTAACTGCCCGGCTTTCTATTTAAGCCATCATTATCAATATTTGTCGTAATTACAAATCCATAACCAAACTTGTCCTTACCAGCTCTTCCGATTAAAATCCCATAGGGGAAATTACCGAAGCTTCAGTTCAACAGGGGCTTACAACGAACCGCCATGAAAGGCCTCCTCATTGCTCAATACTTCAGGCAAAAAACAAAGGCAGTAATCACAATGAAAAATAATTTTTTGTCCATCTTATTGTTGTGATTTTTTTTGAAGCAAAAAAAACCGATCAAATTGAATGGCCTCAGAAAAAATAGTCGCGATTTATCTCGGGTACAATTTCAAAATAAAATTCAGGGCATGAATCTTAGCCGTTCCTGCTCCGATCCATTCAATCTCCATAGAAAAAACCCAACCGCACCGCAACCGAAGGTTCCGTGCAACATAGGCTTCACGCTTGGTCGTGCCGACCGCTTGAAGCCTTATTTATTATGCACAGGGCTTTATTGTCGTCTCTCCTTTACGCCTCTTGAAATACTCAATGATTTCAGTCTTAGTCATCTTTGATAACTTGTCGCTCAATTTATCGCGTTGCTGTCTCATGAATTTAACAGCGTCAAATTGTTTTTCATTCGTCTTCATATTTTTCAAATTCTCTCGGTGAACGTATCTCAATTTGTCTGTACCCATTCTTTATGTTAATCGAGTTGTAACCACGTATTCGTTGGACATTGACAATATGCTTGAAATTCCAACTTATCAAAAAGTCAGCTCGATTTATTGTTGCTAAGGCAATATGTAAGCAGTCAGCATAACTGGTCTGACCAACTACTTTTTCTGTTATATATTCTGTCGCCAGGTCAACAGCTTCGTCTGTAGTGTCAAGGAACTCAGTCGACTCGATTTTAAGACTTTTCACTAATTCCTTTACTTTTTCAGGAGCATTTTCAAGCTCGTCTTGAGTTACCGTAGAAAATAGCAAAGTGAATTCATTGCTTTTAAGTCGATTAAATAAGGGAATTGTATGCTCGGCAAACTCTTCGTCAAAATAACCGCCAAATACAGATGTGTCAATATATATTCTTTGCTTCACGGTTCGAATTTACAAAAAATAGTCCTAAGTCCGGGCCCTATTGCTACCAACATTTGGCTATTAGACATTATGTCTTATAGCCCCCTAATATAAAACTTTTTCGGTTTCTGGTTTCCGATCAGAACACTTATATTACTGGCGCAGTTATGCCCGTAGATGGCGGAAATTCAATTGGGTTTTAATTTACCTTTTTGTCTATTGCCACTAGCGGAGAATTTGTTTAATAATTATAATTAATAGTGATCCATATATTATCAGTGTGAAGCATGTCGCAAAGCGGTTATCTCTTAGGCCTTGATATTGGAAGCTCTTCCGTAAAGGCTTCCCTCGTTTCCATAAGCACCGGAAAGTCTGTGGCCTCCAGTCAAAGTCCTGCGGAGGAAATGCCAATGGTGGCGCTTCAGCCCGGATGGGCGGAACAAGACCCAATAGTGTGGTGGGAACATGCTGTCAAAAGCACAAAAGCGGCCTTGCTTAAAGCAAGTGTAAAACCGGAGACAGTATTGGCCATCGGCATCGCCTACCAAATGCACGGGCTCGTACTAGTCGATCGCAACCTCGCGCCACTTCGGCACTCCATTATCTGGTGCGACAGCCGTGCGGTGCAGATCGGAGAGAAAGCATTTGCTGGCTTGGGAAAAGATTATTCGTTAACGCACTTACTTAATTCTCCCGGTAATTTCACGGCATCAAAATTAAGTTGGATAAAAAACTTCGAGCCGCAGACTTATGAAAAAATCTACAAGGCCATGCTGCCGGGTGATTTCATTGCGCTGAAAATGACGGGGGAAGTGACCACCACAGAACCGGGTCTTTCCGAGGGCATCTTTTGGGATTTTGAAGCGAAAGGGACTTCTCAAAAACTATTGGACCAATTGGGAATTGACCGTTCGCTCTTGGCCATGGTAGTTCCAACATTTTCTAAGCAAGGCGAATTGAGCCGCACAGCAGCAAATGAACTTGGTCTTTGCCCAGGCATTCCGATTTCGTACCGGGCGGGCGATCAACCCAACAACGCCTTTTCCCTCAGCGTTCTCAATCCGGGCGAGACAGCAGCCACAGCCGGCACATCAGGTGTCGTGTACAGCGTCACCGACAAAAATGCGTTTGATCCTCAATCGAGAATAAATTCATTTATTCATGTCAACAACGATAAGCAAACTATCCGCAACGGGGTTTTGCTTTGCGTGAATGGCACGGGCATACAAAATAGCTGGCTAAGAAAGAACCTCAGCAGCAACGGAACCTTACCAGACTATACAGCGATGAACGTCATTGCTGCACGTGCGCCAATCGGCTCTGCAGGCGTGGCCGTCCTTCCTTTTGGCAATGGTGCAGAACGAATTCTTGGCAACAGAGAATTGCAAGGTGCTATCCATGGAATAAATTTTAACAGTCACGATCAATCGCACCTACTACGTGCGGCCCAGGAAGGAATTGTCTTTGCCTTGCGCTATGGATTTGATATTTTAGAAGAAATAGGTTTGAAAACGAGTGTCATAAAAGCGGGAAATGCGAATATGTTTTTGAGCCCTGTATTCAAAGATGCTTTTGTCAACACCTTAGGCGCCCGACTTGAATTATACGATACCGATGGAGCAAAAGGGGCTGCGCTCGGTGCGGGCATAGGGGCAGGCATCTATGCTTCGTATCAAGAAGCCTTTAAAGGATTGAACCAGATTGAAACCATCGAAACCAACTCCGAAAAAACAGATGCGTACGCCTCCGCCTATCTTCACTGGAAAAAAATACTGGTCAATTCGATGTTACTAACATAAAATTCCAAATTGAGGATGAAAAATATTGAATTTTGAAAAATAAATAACCTAAAAATTAAATGACCATGAAACTAACGCTCGGGAAAAAACAATACTTCAAGTCCATCAAGAAAATTGCCTTTGAAGGAAAGGGGTCTGACAACCCATTTGCATTTAAATATTATGACGCTAAAAAGAAAGTAGGAAAGAAAACGATGGAAGAACATTTCCGCTTTGCCATTGCCTATTGGCACACCTTCTGCGGCAACGGGGGCGACCCCTTTGGTTTACCCACCAAAAATTTCCCCTGGCTACAAAGCAGCGATCCCATCGAAAGAGCGAAAGACAAAATGGATGCGGCCTTTGAGTTCATCACAAAAATAGGAGCGCCATTTTATTGCTTCCACGATTATGATATCGTGGATGAGGCGCCCACCTTGAAAGAATCGGAAAAGAGATTTCATGAAATGGTGGCGTACGCAAAACAAAAGCAAAAAGCTTCTGGCGTAAAATTGCTTTGGGGCACTGCGAATTTATTTTCCCATCCCCGGTACATGAACGGGGCCGCGACCAATCCTGATTTTAATGTGGTCTGTTATGCAGCCACTCAGGTGAAAAATGCGATTGACGCTACTATTGAACTCGGTGGAGCTAATTATGTGTTTTGGGGCGGGCGCGAAGGCTATCTTTCTCTTTTGAATACCAACATGAAAAGGGAGATCGATCACCTCGGCCAGTTCCTTACCATGGCACGCGACTACGGCAGGAAAAATGGGTTCAAAGGAACATTCCTTATTGAACCAAAGCCCATGGAACCCACCAAACACCAATACGACTTTGACTCAGCGACTGTGATTGCGTTCCTTCGCGAGTATGGCTTGATGGATGATTTTAAACTTAACATCGAGGTAAATCACGCAACGCTGGCACATCATTCTTTTCAGCATGAATTACAAGTGGCTGCCAATGCCGGTGTGCTCGGTAGCATGGATGCCAATCGGGGCGATTACCAGAATGGCTGGGACACCGATCAATTTCCAAACAATGTGTATGAATTAACGGAGGCTATGCTGATCATTTTAGAGTCTGGTGGTTTTAAAAGTGGGGGCGTAAATTTTGACGCAAAAACCCGCAGAAATTCAACCGACCTGGCCGACATTTTTTATGCGCACATTGGCGGAATGGACACCTTTGCCAGAGCCTTGTTGGTTGCCCAGGAGATCCTGGAAAAATCGGAATACAAAATGCTTAGAAAAGAGCGGTATGCTTCCTTTGATTCGGGAAAGGGAAAACAGTTTGAAAGAGGTAAATTAACGCTCAATAGTTTACGCTCCATTGCATTGGCCGATAACGAACCAACCCAAATCAGCGGGAAGCAAGAATACTTTGAGAATCTGATTAACCAGTATCTTTAAATCATTTCTGTTTTAAAATCCGTATACGGTAATGAAGCAAAATAAAAAAGTTGTCAGCTTTAGAGACATCGTGATGAGGCTGTGACCTACCCGAAAAAGTTTAGAAGATTTGTTCAATGCTGATGTGTTTTGTGAAGGAATCGGATCAAAGCTGATCTCTAAAGAAATTATTGAAGGAAAGCCGTGGGTAAACTTGAACAAAAAAGCAATGGTAAATAGATAAGGCCTGAAAACCATCAAAGAATTATCCCTACGGTTGCGTTTTGATCAGCTGAAAAATTCCCTCTGTCGCGATTTGCAATCCAACGCAGAAAATCAAAAAGGCCATTAGGCGGTTGATTATTTTTTCATTTCGTGAACCCACAAAGTTGATGAACCTGCTTGCGTTGACGAAGAAGATGAAAATGAGGACACAGATGACAAGGATGGAGGCCAGTAGTGCTCCGGTGTTAAGAAAATATTGTGTCAAATCGGTCGCTTCGGCATGGGCACTTAAAGTAAAAAGTACGGCAATAGTGCCCGCCCCTGTCGTCATCGGGAAGGTAATTGGATAAAAGAGTTTATCGTCCACACTGTTGGTTTTGTTTTCTTCGCCTGCATCTGTTGATTTTTTTTCCGGTTTATCCGATTTGTCGGAAGAGAGGAATTCCCAACCAATTTTACAGATCATGATGCCCCCGGCCAATTGAATAATGGCCACCGATAACCCAAACAATTCCAGCACCCAATGGCCTGTGAATAAGGTGACCACACAAATACTAAAAGCAAAGAGCGAAACTTTTTTCACCACCCTTCTTCTTTCCCTCGATGAAAGTTCAGAAAAGTAGGGGTTTACGATAAAGGCCGTGCCAATGGGATTAACCACAGGAAACAAGGCGATAAAGCCCAGAAAAAAGGAATGGACAAAAGAGTGAAAGTAGATCGTCATGTGCAATTCGCTTGGAAATGAGAAGAATGCCCGCTAAAATTATAACAAAGCAGTTACAAAGCAAGCGAATGCCTTATCTTGCAGTATTCTTTTTTGGATTTTCCAATTTAACATTTCAATATACTTTCCGACAATGAACAGCTATTTTATTTTGATTGCACTCATGGGGCTTGCCGCGGGATTTGCGTACATCAATCATAAGTTTATTAAGATGCCTTTTGTCATCGGCCTGTTTTTTCTCTCTACCATCCTTTCGCTGGTCGTTCTTTTCAGTCATGCATGGGACGTCTCCCATTTTGAGCATCTTAAAAAGATCATCATGACTACTGATTTGAGCAAATTCATTCTTGAGATCATGCTAGGCTTTCTCCTTTTTGCTGGCTCCTTACACACTTCCTGGGGTGGCATTAAATCTCAGCTCAAACCCGTCACCTTATTTTCCGTACTCGGAGTAATTTTCTCCACCGCAATTATCGGTGGCCTTTTCTATGAGGTGTGCATTTTGGTCGGGTATCCTGTTGATTTTATTTACTGTTTAGTCTTCGGTGCCATTATTTCACCCACAGATCCCATTGCCGTGATTGGAATCTTAACAAAAGCAAATGTCTCCAAGAAGATTGAAGCCACCATTGTGGGTGAATCTTTATTTAATGACGGGGTGGGCGTAGTGCTTTTTATTTCCCTGTTAGAAATCGTACAGTCGGGGAGCAATTCAATTAATTTTTTTCACTTTAGTACTTTATTTGTACAAGAGGCAATTGGCGGAATAATTTTTGGGTTAGCCCTTGGGTATCTTCTTCATCAACTTTTGAGGTCTATCGACAATTATGAAACCGAAGTGCTGCTCACCATTGCTTTTGTAATGATCGGCTACTCGCTGTGCTTTTATTTTCATATATCAGGAGCACTCGCAATGGTGATGATGGGACTGCTTGTTGGCAATTTCAATACCGAAAAGGCGATGAGCGACACCACGGCACAATATGTGCGAAAGTTTTGGGGCCTTGTCGATGTAATCCTAAACGCCATCCTTTTTGTTTCCATTGCCTTCGTCATCGTTATGCTTGACTTCAAATCCGGTTATGTGCTCATCGGCATTTCGTCCATCTTCATTGCGCTCCTTGCTCGGGCAATTATCATTTATTCAATTTGTTTTGTCCTCCCCCGCACTACCAATCTTGCCCGCAAGGAAGCTAGGCTTGTGGTATGGGGTGGCCTTCGAGGTGGCCTGTCAATAGCCTTGGTGCTCTCACTGCCGGAAAGCGAGGTCAAACCAATCCTGATGATTGCTACCTACGCGTGTGTGGTCTTCAGTATTCTGGTTCAAGGTCTCACGATTGAAAGAATGGCCAAGGCGATTTCTTCAAATCAACCGGAAATAAAAACGGTTGATTAATCCTTAAAGTAAATCACTAAGTCTTTGGTGTCCAGCCTGACTTTAAGCCAGTTTTCAATTCTTTTTCTGTCAGGTTTAGAAACACGTTTGTTGGATTTAATGATAGCGATCCAAACTATTTTTTGAACCGAGTCAGCCTGGCTTATTCCTTTTTGCAAAATAGAAGATTCGAACGAAGGCAGTTGGGCTCTCAGTTCTTTGTAAATCTGTTTTCCAATTCGGGTTTGTGCACTCATACTATCCACTTTTATTTCTAACAGCCGGATTTGTTTCTCGCGCGCTGTTAAAGCAGCATTCAACTGATTCATTTGGGCATCGTCCTTTTTTGCATTCAGGTAGGCAAACCCTTGCTGAATTTTCAAGGTGGCTTTCTCCAAATTGTAATGAGGCAATTTGCTTTTCAAACGAGCCACCTCTTTTTCTTCAATAAATTCACCACCATAGGTAAGGGTAATGGATTTGGTTTTTAAATCAATGTTCTTTTGCAATAGGTAATCATTGGGGAAAACTGCTTCGTTAGCAATAAATCGATCAGCGCGTTCTTGAAAACGGTCTTGTTGAACAATATCGTAGGCAAAATAGATACTGGGCAACAACGTGAGGATGACTACCCCCCAAACAATTTGTTTGGCTTTCGCCTCATCCTTTGCTTCCGGCAATTTCTTAAGTGGAAATTTCAGCACACGGGCCGTCAGCAAAGTAGCCAAGGCAATAAAGACTGTATTGATGAGGAACAAGTAGAACGAACCAAAAAAGTAATTGAATTTTAAGGTGGCCAATCCATAGCCCGCTGTGCAGAGCGGAGGCATCAGTGCAGTGGCAATGGCTACGCCCGGAAGCACATTGCCTTTTTGCCGAGAGGTAATGGCAAGTATTCCGGCTAGGCCGCCAAACAAAGCAATCAACACATCATACACATTGGGCGAAGTCCTAGCCAGAATTTCGGAATGTGCTTCGTTGAGTGGTGAAATCAGAAAGTAAATTGTGGAGGTGGCAAGGCTCACCCCCGCAGCAAATAAGTAATTGAAAGTCGCTTTTTTTAATAAGTTAACATCGTTTATCGCCATGCCCAGCCCAAGGCCAATGATCGGGCCCATGAGCGGAGACACCAGCATAGCACCTATGATGACGGCCGTTGAGTTTACGTTCAGCCCAAGGGAGGCAATAAAAATTGCGAAAACTAAAATCCAAAGGTTGGTCCCCTTGAAGGCTACTCCCTTTTCAATGTTTTCGATTACAACATAAATGTCTTCCTTCTCGTCTTTTAACTTGAAGTGGTCAAGTAAGTTAATATTCATAAAACGATTCTATTTTTTTCCACGGAAAGTCGAAGGTAACAAATTATTGACACCCCAATTTTACAATTTTGACTTGACGATGCCTTTCCAGACTAATTCATTAACTTACAAATATGGAAGAGTAACTATCGGGTATAACGGATCACCACCACCATGATCAAGAAAAAAATTTTAATGCTTTGTGTTTTTAGCGCGCTACTTATAATAGGGGTAATGGTGGTGTCCAGTTTTACAACAAACCCTCCGATAACTACCAACAAAAAAATAAGCAATGCCCAAGTATGCCCCCACTTAGCGGGAATTGACACCACCAACATGGTATTCCCCAATCCGGCAAAAAACAACTGCGTGTCGTGCCATCGGGGGATTGAGCTCATACGGGATCCAAAATCTGGGATGATGCAAAAAATTTATCAGGTAGCCGATATGGTTGGGTTTAAAGATAACGAGTGTATTGTTTGCCATGGAGGCAATCCAAAATCGCTCGACAAGCTTACGGCACATCGTGGAAGTATTGACGCATTAAAAGCAACCCACGGGCCAGAGGAGTTTTACCCCGACCCGGCCAGCGTGTGGATCAACGACAAAACATGTGGGATGTGCCATCAAGAACAAGTAAGCACCCAATTTACTTCCCTCATGTTTACCGAGGCAGGAAAAATACAAGGGACAACCTGGGGTTTCGGTGGAATTCAAGGCTATAACCATGATGTGGCAAACCTGCCCGTAAAAGAATTGGAAGCGCATAGACGATTGGGAACTGACGTTTACAAAAAATATATGGCTGAACTGAAGGCCGCAGAACCACAAGTATTCCCAAAAAAAATGAAAGGGTTACCCAAAGCGCCTACGGCTAAAGAGGTCGATGAAAATCCTGCCTTGGCAGTTTACACGTACTTGCGGGCCGATTGCCAGCGATGTCATACAGGCGTAAAAGGGCAAAACGAAGATGGCGATTTTCGGGGAACAGGTTGTGGTTCATGTCATATTCCTTATTCGAACAAAGGGTTATACGAAGGCAACGATCCGACCATCAACAAAAATGAAAAGGGAAAATTATTGGTTCATTCTATTCAGGCCAGTCGTGATGCGCCCGTAAAAGTTCACGGCATTTCTTATACGGGCATTCCTACTAAAACGTGTACGGCCTGCCATAATAGAGGAAGAAGGATTGGGGTCTCCTACGAAGGCTTAATGGAAAGTTCTTATACCTCGCCCTTTATGAGCAATGGCGGTGATCAAAAGCAAATCCATCAAAAAAATTACATTCACCTGCAGCCCGATTTGCATTTGGCAAAAGGAATGGTCTGCCAAGACTGCCACACTTCAGGCGATATGCACAGCTTAGGCGATTTGTCGGGGGCCATACAAGGTGCTGTGGAAATCGAATGCCAGGATTGCCACGGCACTCCTAAAAAGTATCCCTGGCAACTCCCCATTGGCTATGGCGATGAAATGGTAGGCACAGCCCCCAAAACGGGAGCGGCTCGTGGCATCAGCGACAGTGTGGCAAAATATTTACACAAAGGATGGGTGGCACCCAAGCACGATGGGTATTTGATTTCCAGTCGTGGCAACCCGATGCCTCACATCGTGAAGAACGGAAATGAAGTGATCCTCTTCTCAGCCGGAGGTAAGGATATTCCGCTACAACCTTTAAAAAAATTGACCGATGAAAATAAATTGAGCTTAAATGCGAAAGTGGCAATGGCACAAGTAGGTATCCACATCGATAAGATGGAGTGCTATGCCTGCCACGCCACGTGGGCGCCCCAATGTTACGGTTGCCACATCAATATCGATTATACAAAAGCGGAATTGCGCACCGATTGGGTAGAGGTAGCGAAGCATCCAAATAAACAGGGGCAAACCATTGATGCAGTTTCCAATTCTCCACTTTCAAGTAAAGACATTAAGAAAATAAAAGCCTTTCTAATACGGGGCGATTTGCATGAAGAGCGCAGTTTCTTGCGTTGGGAAGATCCTCCTCTTGTTGTGAATGGAGAACATCGTGTTTCGCCTGCTGTCCCTGGCTGCCAAACTACGGTGACCGTAAAAGGCCAGGACGGAAAAGTAAAATTACTGAATCACATCTTTAAAATCCCCAATGTAGAAGGCGCAGGTACAGAAGGGCAATTGGCTATTGATATCGCCCCACTTAATCCGCACACAACTCAAAAAGTGGCGCGCAGCTGCGAGAGTTGTCATACCAATCCGAAGTCCATGGGCTTTGGCATCCAGGAAGGAAAACTCTATTACGATCCAAGCAAAGATTTTGTCATGGATCTATTGGATGCCACCGGTCGGCCCATCGCGCAACAAGTAGATACTCAATTCAATGCCATTCCAAATTTAAAAATGGACTGGAGCCGGTTTTTAGATGACAGTTTGCGCCAATTGCAAACCGTAGGCCACCATTTCTCTGGTTCGAGACCTTTGAATGCCAACGAGCTCACCAAACTCGACCGCAGAGGAGTTTGCTTATCCTGCCACCAGACTGTTCCCAAAAAAGATTTAGCTAGCAATCTATTAAGTCATGTAGCTAAGTATGGTAATATTAAAATCGACAATGAAGAGCATCGTGGAATTTTAAATAAGTCGATTCGCATCAGTGCCTGGGCCCAAGTGCTTTCTGCGTTTTCATTCATAATTCTTTCAACCTATTTTGGTTTTCGATACTATAAGCGTAAAAAAAAGAAAAGAGACATCTGACAGGAATTACGACTTTTGCTTATAATAGAGTTCAAAGTAAATTCCATTAAATCAAAAAAAACCTTAACCTTAAGAAGTGTAATAATCCTTGCCGCCCTTAGTATTGTGGGTATTACCATAACCCAGATTTATTGGGTTCGGAAAGTATTTGACTTAAAAGAAAACCAATTCAATCGCGATGTGCAGTCGGCCTTACGATCCGTAGCCGATCGACTCTACGAAATCAACGAAAAAAAAATAGGCGCACTGCTCCTTTATAATGGAAAGTTCAGCTGACCTGAGAACCTATCATTTGCCAGGAAGTGCAAAAGCCACATAATCATCCCCAGACTTACTACCGATTTTTCCACCACCGCAAGCAATCACCACGTATTGTTTGCCATTGATCGAGTAGGTCGCAGGCGTGGCATATCCTGCTGCCGGCAATTGATATTCCCATAGCACTTTACCGGTTGATTTATCGAAGGCGCGAATCTTTTCATCTTTGGTAGCCGCAATGAACACAAGGCCACCTTTTGTCACCAAGGGGCCACCGTAGTTTTCTGTACCTGTGGCCGGAATTCCTTTTGCTTTAAGTTCGGGATATTCTCCAAGCGTCACCTTCCATAATAATTTTCCGCTGTTCAGATCAACAGCATTCAATGTTCCCCACGGTGGTGTAATGCCTGGATATCCGTTCTTATCTAAAAAACGGTTGTAGCCCGTCATCGCATACGGCACTTCGTCCATAATTGATTTTGTTGATGAACCAGAGTGAGCATCGGCAACAGGTTCTTTAGAAAGTATTTTGTTATTTGCTACGCCTTGTCCTTTTTCAGAGGTGTTGAGGAGAAAGGCAAGCAACGCTTCTTTATCAGTTCCTTTAATTTGTTTAAAGGCGGGCATCATATTCTTTCCGTTCTCTATGATTTTCCAGACTTGATCGGTTTTGTATTTTATATTCAATCCAACTAATGATGGAAAAGAACTGCCGTTGCCTTTCATTTCAGGGCCATGGCAAGCTAAACAATATTTTCCGTATTGAACTTTCCCCATTCCTTTTAAAGAACGATCACCATCGTTTTTAGGAACATCAATCATTGTTAATGACCACGGCAATTCCGTACTGTTAACATACAGGGTCCCCGATTCAGGATCGACCGCTGCTCCACCCCATTCGCCACCACCATCAAATCCAGGAAATATCCACACGCCTTCTTTGCTGGGTGGTGTAAACATCTTTCCGTATTTTATTTGATGGAATTTTGTCAGCATCTCCTCATATGTTTGTGGGTCAATATTGGAAACATCTTCTTCTTCAAATTTTTGCCGAGCGAAAGGCTCGGGCAGGGTAGGAATAGGCTGGGTAGGCCAGGCTTCTTCGCCCGGCAAATCCGAAGTGGGCACGGGTCTTTCTTCAATTGGAAATAGGGGCTCCCCGGTTTCCCGGTTAAAAACAAAAATGTATCCATGCTTGGTAATCTGAGCCACAGCATCAATTTCCTTTCCGTTAATGTGAAGCGTTACCAAATTAGGATTGGCAGCCAAGTCCCGATCCCACAAATCATGATGAACAACCTGATAATGCCAAAGATACTTTCCGCTGGCAGCGTCCACCGCAATCAAAGAATTGCCAAATAAATTCTCCCCTTTTCGGATGCCACCATAAAAATCCCCTCCGATTGAGCCGGTAGGGACATAAACAATTCCTTTCTCTTCATCAAGGGACATGCCCGCCCAACTGTTGGCACCACCAAATTTCTTCCACGCCTCTTTGTCCTTCCAGGTTTCGTAACCTTTTTCACCCGGATGAGGAATGGTGTGAAACAGCCATTTCAATTGGCCTGTTCGAACATCGTAAGCCCGAATCGGACCAGGCGCGGCATCAGCAGATTCTCCGACACGGTGACCGATGATGAATACATCTTTATAGATAATACCCGGTGAAGTGGAAGTAACAAATGAATTGAACGTACCCGGTTCGCGACCGAGATTTTCTGTAAGATCAATGTAACCCTTTTTTCCAAAAGAAGTGATGAGCGTGCCATCTGAAACATTGACAGCATATATTTTCGAACCGGCACTATATAAAATTCGTTTATCTGCACCTTTCTCATCCTGCCAATACACCACACCGCGGTTTACTTTGAAGAACGCATACTTATCATTATTGGCAGTAGGATTGACAGAGGCGGGGTCAAAAATCCATTTAGGAATTCCTTTATCCGCCTCCAAGGCAAAAAGTTTTAATCGCGGAGAGGTGCCATAAAGAATTCCTTCCACGATGATGGGATTGCATTGGTTTTGAGAATGATTGTCTCTGTCTTTATCATTGGAACTGAAAGTCCAAGCTACTTCCAATTTCGAAACGTTTTCGGGTGTGATCTGATCGAGGGATGAATACCGGTTGCCTTCTTTTGAACCGGCATAGGTTTTCCATTCCTTATACGATTGAGAAGGTCGGTCACAGGAAATCAAAAAGATAGATACGAGGAACAATCCAGCGATAAACTTTTTCATGGGTCAATCAATTAAAGAAGAAAGTTAAAGTAAATGCACGCGAATGCAAATGAAATGAAATGGTAAAATACTACGGAAGGTAGTCACTGGTTTTTAATGCGAAAAGATTGATTTTGACTAACCCCAGAAATAAGATTTTGGCTAGTTTTTAAAGCCAATAATTCATCCATGGGAAGAATGAATTCCCTATGCTCCTAATTCTTAAGCCACTGTTGTGGGTCAAGCGCTACAATGTTTTTGCGTACTTGAAAACGTAATTCTGAAATGCCATCAGGCGTTGAGAACACCCTGCCAATTTCCTCACCCGTAGAAACCTGTTGCCCTGTTTTCACAAAAACTTCTTTCAATCCACTATACACGGTAAAGTATTCACCGTGGCTAAGGATTAAGGTATTACCCAATCCCTTGATAAACGCAACCCTGCGAACTTCGCCTTTAAAGACCGACCGCACAGGTTCGTTTTGTTTGGTTTGAATGTTCACCCCGTCATTTTGAATTTGAATACCTTTCAATACCGGATGCATTTGACGTCCAAATTTTTGCGAAATAAAACCAGATACAGGCCACGGAAATTTACTTTTGTTTTCGGCAAATGAGGCCGAAAGGCTGGCCGATTCAAAGGCCGATTCTACTTCCTTCACCTTACTTTTCTTTCGATCACGAGCTTCACGCGCTGCCCGTTCCAATTCTTCTTTTACAATTTTGGCAATAAGATTATCGATTTCGGCCACCGCTTTTTTAGTCTCTTCAATTTCCCGCTTTAGCTTTCTTTCTTCCTTCACTAAGCTCCGGATCACATTGCGTTGCTTTTGTTTGAGATTGGTGAGCTTGTCGCTTTGTTTCAGTTCATCATTTAAAAGCTGTTGCTTTTCCTCACGTTTCGCTTCAGTACGCTTAACCTGGCTACCCAACAACACTTCTGTACGGGCAATGGCTTCCGTTTGCTCTTGCCGTGCTTTACTGTATTGCTCCATGTATTTTAGACGCATAAGAAATTGATCAAACGACTCAGCAGAGAAAAGCAACATAAGTTTATCTGTTTTGCCACTTGCTTTTTGGGCTGCAAACAGCATCGCTGCATATTCTTCTTTTAGTTTGCTGACATCTTTTTCTAAGGCCTCGATGATTTGATTGTCTTCATCTAAATCAGCATCAAGCAAGGCAATTTCACTTTCGATGGAGCTTACCAGAGACTCCTGTTGCTCGATGCGTCTGTTAAGGGCGGTAAGTTCTCCGATTGAATTTTTTTTCTCTTTGGAAGTTTCTTCTAAGATTTTTTCGGTTTCGCCTATTCGTTCTAGATTCTGCTGCCGTTCTTTTTGAAGTTGTGCCTTACTATTATGCTGCGCGGTAACAAAAAAGGGAAGGAGGGAACAAATGGCAAATGATAAACCGATGTACTTACCTGCGATCATACCGTTTTGGGATATTAAACGGAAACCGAAGGGCTTTCGTGTCTACGTCAATCTTGCTATACTCAAAAATAATGGTGTTGTTAACAACTCCAGAAGCGGTTTTGTAAGTAATGTCAATCGTTCCTTTGTACGCAAACAACTTGTTATTCAGGGGTTGAAAATCAGTATAGTCTATTCTTGCCGAATTTCCTGTTATCGACTCTGCTAAATCTACGTGCTCGATTTTTTTTGTGGTTTTGTTAACTAAACTTTGAATAGTCACTGTACCCTGATGTTGAATAAGTTTACTGAAAAATGAATCTTCGCCACCCTTATCTTCCGGTTTCCGGGGAAGGATCGGATTCCCCAATAAGGCAGCCTGAATGATTTGATAATTGATTGTGAAATTGAATCTTTTGGACAACTCACCATAGTCGAAAACGTAATACTGATTTTCTAAATTGCTGACAATCGTAATGGAGTCCCTGTTGACTAAGACTTTCCCTCCTTGCACGCCAATCACAGATAGATTCATCCAAATGACGCTGTCTTTGTGAATTCGAACATGAGCTTTTACTTCACGTACTTTGTTATCGTCATGGTAGGCTAACCGTGCTTTACCTTGCAGGTAGTCAAAATCAATTTCTTGCAAATCGATTGATTTTGGAGGGGGAGGTAAGGTTGGTGAAAGCCGATAATGGCATCCCGAAAGAACAAGCATCCCGAAAACAAAAAGGGCCGAAGGAGAATAGAAAAACTTGAAAGGAGAAATATCCACAAGGTAAATAGTTTATATAGTTTGATCAATAAATTTTGCGATCGCTAATTTTTTTGTTGAGCACTTCATTATTACCATCCAAAGATTTAGCAATTTGCCATTGGGCTACAGCTTCATCGATGTCGCCAAGTTTATAAAGAATGTCACCATAGTGCTCAAAATAAATTTCATTTTTCTTTCCTAAAGAAAATACGCGTTCCATTACTTTTTTAGCTTCCTTGTATTTGCCAATTTGAAACAATACCCAAGCATGGGTATCTAAATACGCAGGATTGTCTGGATGGGCTTTGATCAACAAGGCTGACATTTTTTCGGCTCGATCAAGATTAGTTTTACGCAAGGAGAGATAATAGCTGTAGTTATTAAGTACATATTCATTATTGGGGTTAACGACAAGCGCATCTTCATAGGCTCTGTCAGACTTCTCATCTTCCTTCATCGCATTGTAAGCATCCCCCAACATACTATAAATCTCGCCCAATAAATTAGGGTTTTTAGCAGATAAGTTTTTGGCTTGCTCAAGTGTTCGAACCGCATCGGGGTAATTTTTCTTCCGCAAGTGAGCAATCCCTTCAAAATAATAAATCATAGCCTGATTCGGAAAAAACTCCATGGCTTGTTCAGCGTGAACAATAACACTATCGGAAAGGCCTGCTTGGGAATCTAGAAAAAGTAAGTTTTGCCATGCCTCAAAGCTGCTAGCCCCAAACCGAACGGCTTTGCGATATTCGTTGCGGGCATCTTCATTCTTTTCAAGCATCAGATAGAGGTCGCCACCCACTAAGTGTATGTCGGGATCGGTTGGATAATGGGTTTCCAATTTTCTAAAAAGCCCAAGCGAAAAAACTTCAAGATCAGCATCCTTAATTTTCTTTCCCCTTTTTTGGGAAAGTGCGGCATTGTACGTGCCTAGCATCAACACCTTGCTGCCAATTTCCACTTCAGGGTCATCAAAAAGGTTACTTATGTAGTCACGCGATTTTTGTTCTTGACCTGCATCACGGTAAAGCCCGGCTAGCAAAACCTTACAACTTCCGGCATCGGGGTGGCCTTGAATAAATTTCTCGAGATAGGAAATCCCGAGCAATGGTTTGCCTTGCTGAGAAAGGTTCTCTGCTTGTGCCAACACAAATCGTTCTTCATCCGGGAATGCCTGGATCAATTTGTCGCCTTCGGCAATGGCTTCACTCAATTTTCCTTTAATTAAATAGATGCGTTGCTTTTGAAAGGACGACAATTCGTTTATGCCTAATGCCCTTTCTGCTTGATTATACACGGTTAGGGCTTCATCAAGCTGATTGTTTTGAAGATAAATGCCTGCCAATTCATACAAATATTCTTCTGTCCCCTTGATTTCCTTCATCATTGATTCCAGTGCATGGGCTGCTTTTTCAAATTGGTGTTGCGAAACATAAATTCGCGAAGCAAGCAAATAGAAATACTTGTTTTTTTTCTCCAGTTTCAAGGCCGCTTCAATGCTCTGTGAGGCGTGAACAAGATCCTCTTCTTTATTCCCCTTTAAATAAATTTCAGCGATTTTATAATGGGTGGTCGCATTGTCCGAACTATATTCAAGCACTTGTTGAAAATAGGAGAGTGCCTTAGCGTAATCTTCAAGGATGTAAAATTTTTCACCTTCTGTAAATATTCTTTCCGCTTCGGCCATCCGTGCAGAAGAAAGTGCTAAAATCGACTTTCGCTTCTTCTCTTTTTGCGCAGAGGAAGGCAAACTTGAGAAGGAAAGCGCAAGCATCAGTAAGGATATAAATACGTTAGTTTTCAATACCATGAATTTGAACGTGCAAAGGTAGGAATAAATCGGTTTGGATGATTGAAACGCCAGCTTAGGCTTTCCCAAGAAGTTCTTTCCGCTCGATCATCCAGACTACACCTAGAAATAGCGCAATTACTATACAATGAAACCCAACGGAGATCCAAAGCTGATTAATTTCAATACTGTTGATCAAAAATATGACCAATGACGTTCCTACAAGGTAGGTCAACCCACTTGTCACGCGATAGGGGACCGGATAGAATTTTTGACCTAGGGCAAAACAGAAAATGGTCATTGATCCATAACAGATCAAAGCGGCAATTGCACTGCCAATATAGCCGTATAACGGAATAAGAAAATAATTGGCTACAATGGTAATCAACGCCCCTGCCACGGTGATCACCGTACCAAAATAGGTTTTGTCAATCAGCTTAAACCAGATGCTAATGTTATAATAAATGCCTAAAAATAAGTACGCCAAAAGAAGTATAGGAACAATTCCAAGCCCTGACCAAAACTGGTTTCCAATAAAATATTTTAACACGTCTAGATTAATGCTGATGGCAAGAAAAAACACACAACCAGTTATGATAAAAAAATGATTGACTCGAGAATAAAGTTCTCGCGATTTATTTTCCCTCGCACTGGAAAAGAAAAAGGGTTCAGCCGCATATCTGAAAGCCTGGATGCCAAGATTCATAAAAACAGAATACTTATAACATGCCCCAAAAACACCCAACACAGCTTCGTTGGAAAGTCCAGAATAAAAACCTGTGGGCAACCAGGATTCTAATGTTAGCCGCGAAAACATTTCATTCGTCATCCCCGCCAATCCGGTGAGCATAATGGGATAAGCATAATGAACCATGGAAGGGGAAATCACTTTATCAAACGCGGGTCTCCATTTTAAAAGTGTTTTCACGAAAAAAAGAATGAAAAAAGAATTGGCGACCAAATTCGCAAGCATGACATAACCAATTCCTACCGTTGGATGATAAATTACTTTTAAAAAAATGAAGTTCAGTCCTACAAGCACCAGCACGTTGGCAATTTTGGCTAGCGCGAATTGCGCTGCTTTCTTTTCTAACCGAAGTTGTGCGAAAGGAACAGCTACTAGGGCATCAATAAGCATGGTCAGCGCGAGCCAGATGATCCACTCAGCGCGCCCTTCCACTTTTAAGACAGATGCAATTGGCGTTGCCAACACGATAATCAAAATCGACAATGCACAGCTGATGAATACCACAACTGTTTGAACCAAGTTAAAAACCCTTTGGGTGTCTGCCCCGGGTTTTGTGGCAAACCGGAAGTAAGCTGTTTCCATCCCAAACATGAAGACTACATTAACAAACGCAACCACTGCATACAGCGTGGTGATGTGTCCATACTGCGCTTGCGAGAACATATTGATGGTGTGGAGAGGCACCAGCAAAAAATTGATGACCCGCGGCAAAATACTTCCCAAGCCGTAAAGAACCGTTTCACCGGCCAGCGTTTTTAGTTTAGCAGTATGCAATTCCAAGCTTGTTGCAGTTTGTCACTCCGTGATCATTCATTTAATTCTTGTTTGATTTAAAATGATGACTTTGATTTTTTAGTTTATGAAGTGAGCGCAGGGGTTACCCCTTTTTTTAATTCCCTTGCTAAGTTTACGAATACTCTCCTCCATTAGATTTGCTTTTCAGGTCGTTTACAAATCTCCGAAATAAATCTTCCTTGTCCTTTTCACAAACAATAACAACATTATCAAAAGCACCAACTAAGTAGCCATTGAGGCCTTGCACCACAATCAATTTATCGTTTGGCCCCTTAATGATTGAATTTTGAGTATCATAAAGAAGTGCATCGGCCACCACGGCATTGTTATTTTCATCTTTCGGGGAAATATCATGCAAGGAAGCCCAAGAACCTAGATCGCTCCAGGCAAAATTGCTAAGCCACACATACACGTTGTCCGCTTTTTCCATAATGCCATAATCAATAGAAATATTTTTAACCTGGCCATAGGCGGTCTCAATTGTGCTTTTTTCGTCTGGGGTTGAAATTTTTTCGGAAGCCTCGTCAAAGATTTCTGCCATTTCGGGCAAGTGGTTTCGAAAAGCCGATAAAAAAGCTTGTACACCCCAAATAAAAATCCCCGCATTCCACACAAAGTCTCCGCTGTCAATAAACTTCTTGGCCAAGGTAAGCTCAGGCTTTTCTGTAAAGGTCTTTACCTTCTTAAGCGGCTTTTTACTTTCAAGAAATTGAATATAACCGTAGCCGGTTTCAGGTCTTGTTGGCCTAATCCCTAATGTAATTAGCTTGTCTTGAGTGGCATGCTCAGCAGCCTTTAAGAT
>JADEYI010000268.1_pt1 | contig 89165 bp, 83 predicted proteins | sample 8542331 | NCBI WGS metagenome assembly JADEYI01 (sample SAMN16510988, study PRJNA670497) | mine drainage metagenome | isolation source: biofilm near Copperflume 1 | place: Germany: Marsberg coppermine Kilianstollen | collected 2018-02
GCAGCGGACAAAGTCTCGGAACACTTAGCGGTCAAAGTCTCAGAACTTCAACAGGTTAGATGTCGGCGCGCGCGTGGCGTCGAGGAGCGACGAACGTCCTCGCAGCTACGGCCAGCCTCCAGGCGGACGTCGTCCGCGGCCGATGCCGGGGCGCGGCACGCCGAGCACGAAGACGTTCACGAGCACGATGCCGGCGATGAAGCCGCCGATATGCGCGAAATAGGCGACGCCGGCGCCCGCGCCGACGGCGTTGACGCCGAGCGACGAGAAGCCGCTGAAGACCTGCGCCACGAACCAGAAGCCGATCAGCACGAACGCGGGCAGCGGGAACGGGAAGATGAAGATGAGCGCCGTCACCGTCGCCCGCGGATACAGCACGATGTAGGCGCCCATGACGCCGGCGATGGCGCCACTGGCGCCGATCGTCGGGGTGAGGCTGCCGCTGCTCACGGCGGAGTAGGTAAACGCGGCGATGACGCCCATCAGCAGGTAGAAGACGGCGTAGCGCAGGTGTCCCATCGCATCTTCGACGTTGTCGCCGAAGATGAACAGGAAGAGCATGTTGCCGAGGATGTGCAGCCAGCCGCCGTGGATGAACATCGCGCTGAAGACCGTGAAGACCGATTCCGGCTGGTCCGTGCAGATGTGCGTCGCCTGCGGGCTCAGGTCCTGATTCCGTCCCAGCGCGTCGAACAGGCACGCCGGGATACTTCCCCAACGAAAGATGAAGCGGTCGAGCTCCGTCACGCCGGCGGCGATCTGGGTGTGGCTGAGCGACACCTCGTAGAAGAAGACGACGAAGTTGATCGCGATGATCGTGATGTTCACCCACGGCAGGCGGCGGCCGCGGACGTTGTCGTAGATCGGGATCATGCGGGCGCCGGCGGCCGAACGGCCGGCGCGCTTCCGAGGCTGAGCGTCATGCGCAACATCGTACCGACTGCGGGCGGGCTGGCGGGGAGTCGTGAGAGCGCGGCCGTCGGACGGATCAGAACTCGATGCCCGGCTGCGCCTTGATGCCCTGCTGGAACGGGTGCTTGATCTCCCGCATCTCGGTCACGAGGTCGGCGTAGTCGATGAGCTCCTGCGGCGCGTCGCGGCCGGTGATGATGATGTGCGTGCGCCTGGGGCGGCTCTTCAGGAAGTCGATCACCTCGCTCACCGGCAGCCAGCCGTAGGCCAGCACGTACGTGAACTCATCGAGCGCGACGACGTCGTAGTCGCCCGAGCCGATCTTCGTCTTGCACTGCTCCCACAGCTCGCGCGCCAGCCCCTTGTCCTTCTCGATGTCCTTGGACAGCCAGGTGAAGCCGCCGCCCAGCGCGATGATCTCGATGCCCATCTTGTCGGCGGCGCGGTTCTCGCCGTAGTGCGAGGTCGTGCTCTTGATGAACTGCAGCATGCAGACGTGCAGCCCGCGGCCCCAGGCGCGGAAGAGCACGCCGAGCGCCGCCGTCGTCTTCCCCTTGCCGTTGCCCGTATTGACGACGACGAGCGCCTTCCGCGGCTCCTTCGCCGGCGCCTCGGACTCGGGCTCGCCCGGCGAGGTCATCGCAGAGCCTCCCCGGCGCGCTCGCCCGCGCCCGGCGCCTCGGGGACGACGACCGGCCGTCCGCTGACCGGGTGGGGCAGCACGCGCACGCTCACACCGTACACCGCTTCGATGCGCTCCGCCCGCAGCACCTCCGCCGGTGTGCCCGTGGCGACGTTCCGGCCGTCGGCGAGAAGCGCGATGCGGTCGCCGAACAACGCGGCGAGCGTGAGGTCGTGCACGACGGCGACGACGGCGAGCCCGTCGCCGGCGCAGAGGTCGCGCATCAGCCGAAACGTCTCGACCTGGTGTTGCACATCGAGGTGCGACGTCGGCTCGTCGAGCAGGAGCAGCGCCGGCTGCTGCGCCAGCGCGCGGGCGATGATCACGCGCTGCCGTTCGCCGCCGGAGAGCTCGTCGACGAGGCGGTCGCGCAGGCTCCAGCAGCCGGCGCGTTGCATCGCCGACCGCACGATGCGGCCGTCGCGGCGGCCCTCCCACTGCAGCAGGCGCAGGTGCGGCGAGCGGCCCATCATCACGACGTCGGACGCCGTGAAGCGCGGCGGCAGCGCGCTGGCCTGCGCGACGACGGCGACGCGCCGCGCCAGCACCTCCGCGCGCATCGTGCGGATGTCGTCGCCATCGAGCGCGATCGTGCCGCCTCCGAACGGCAGGACGCCGCTGATCGCGCGCAGGAGCGTCGTCTTGCCGCAGCCGTTCGGGCCGATGAGCGCCAGCACCTCGCCGCGGTCGACGTGGAGGTCGACCGCCGCGAGAACCGGACGGCCGGGATAGCCGGCGGAGAGCGCGCGCACGTCGAGCATCAGATCATCCCCGGGCCGCCGCGCTGGTACCGGCGCAGCAGGTAGAGGAAGAATGGCGCGCCGATGAACGCCGTGACGACGCCGATCGGCACTTCGCGGCCGCCGTCGAGGCTGCGCGCGGCGGTGTCCGCCAGGATCAGGAACGACGCGCCGAAGAACGCCGACATCGGCAGCACGCGGCGATAGTCCGGCCCGAAGAGCATGCGCACGGCGTGCGGGACGATCAGACCGACGAAGCCGATGAGGCCGCTCACGGCGACGGCGGCGGCGGTCGCCAGCGACGCGAACGCCAGCACGATCAGCTGCACGCGCTCGACATCGATGCCGAGGTGGCGCGCCTCGTCGTCGTCGAGCTGCAGGACGTTGAGCACGCGCGCGAACGGCAGCACGAGCGCCATGCTGACTGCGACATACGGCAGCGCGATGAGCGTCTTCGTCCAGCTGGCGGTGTTGAAGCCGCCGAGGATCCAGCCGAGGATGGCGATCGTGCGCTCGCTGTACGTGAGCATCAGGTAGGTCACCAGCGACGTGCCGATCGACGACACGGCGACGCCGCTGAGGATCAGCGCCGTCACCGGCACCCGCCCGCCCGCCCGCGCCAGCCCGTAGGCGAGCGCGACGGCGACGAGCGCGCCGCCGAACGCCGCCGGCGGCAGCGGGCTGAAGATGCCCGCCGTCACGTAGAGCGGCGATACGAGGATCAGCGTCGCGCCGAGGCTGGCGCCCGCGGCGACGCCGACGAGGTAGGGCTCGGCGAGCGGGTTGCGGAAGACGCCCTGGTAGGCGGCGCCGGCGAATCCCAGCGTCGCGCCGACGACGCCGGCGAGCACGACGCGCGGCAGCCGCACGTCCCAGATGATCGCCTCCGCGGTGCGGTCGTGGACGCCGGTCGAGACGAAGGGCAGGTGGCCGACGAGGATCGCGACGGTCGTCTGCGGCGCGATGTGCACCGTCCCCCAGCCGACGGCGAAGAGGGCGACGGCGAGCGTCGAGAGCGCCGCCAGTCCGTATCCGGGCAGCATGCCGCGCAGGGTGAGCAGCCGCGGCAACGCCGCATCGTCGTCGAGCGCCGCCGTCGTCGCCTGCGGACGGGGATATGCGAGGCGCATCGCTAGGAGAACCTCTGCGGGTAGATATCCTTCGCCAGCTGCTCGAGCGCGTCGATGATCCGCGGGCCGGCGCGGCTGACGATGCTCGGGTCGATGGCGAAGATCGCACTGCGCTTCACGGCATCGATGCCCTGCCAGCCCGGCCGCGCCTTCACCGAATCGACCGTCGTGCCGAACGCCTCATCGGCGAGCACGATCACCTGCGGGTTGGCGGCGATGATCTTCTCCGACGTGAGCTGCGGATACGGTGAGCCGCCGCCGTCGCCGGCGATGTTCTTCGCCTTGAGGAGCTTGTAGAGGCTGCCGATGAAGCTGGCGTCCGAGGCCGTGTAGTAGGTGTTGTCGACCTCGTGGTAGACGGCGGGCGCCTGTGTCGCCGGGACGTCGCGGATGGCGTCGATGACCTTCTTCTCACGCGCTCGCATCGCGGATACGAGCGACTCCGCCTGGGCATTCTTGCCGGTGGCCTGCCCGACCAGACTGATCTGCGTCAGCACGTCGTCGAACGTCTTCACAGAATTCAGGTCGCTGAAGAGCACCGGGATGCCGAGACGGTCGAGCGCGGCGACGAGGCCGCTGCTGTCGCTGGCCACGAAGACGAGATCGGGCTTGATCGCGGCGATCGCCTCGACGTTCGGCTGGAAGGCGTCGAGCCTGGTGGGGAAGGCCTTCGCTGCGGGCGGGTAGTCGGCGTCCCTGTCGACGGCCGCGAGCTCTCCCTCGGCGCCGAGCGCGTAGATGATCTCCGTCGCGCCGGGGGAGAGCGAGACGAGGCGCTTCGGCGCTGCATCGAGCGTCAGCGGCTTGCCGTCGCTCCGCTGCAGCGTCAGCGGGAAGGCGGCGCCGGTCGCCGTGCTGCCGGCGCCAGGTGCGCCGCCGCCCGAGCTCGTGGCCGCCGCGGCGCTACCGTTCGCGGGCGACGCCGGATTCGAGCTGCCGCCGCCGCAGCCAGCGACGAGCGCCGCGCTCACCGCAAGCAGAAGCAGAGCGACGATTGCGGCCACGATGCGCCCTGCGGCGCCGTTGCCGGTCGCGGTGTGCCGCGCACTGTCGCCCGCGAACATGCGCGTCGCCCGGCTGTCCCGGGCACGCGCGAACGGCGATCCTGTGCGTCTGCTCTTCGCGGTCCGCTGTGCGCCGTCGCGGCGCCCCGCGCCGGACCGCTCTCCGCCCTCCGCCGCCGGTCGTCTGCCGTCATCGTCCCCACCGGGCCAACCACGACGACCCGCACGCCGCTTGACGCTCGCTCGAATCACCACGCCGTCCTCCTGCGACTGACCTCGCGCCACGCGAGGGATCCCGGCCGGATCGCGTCGCAAAACGAAGACCCCTGCCAGGAAGGACAGGGGCCGGACGTGCGCCAAGCGCGTGCCCGCACCTTTTCCTCGAAGGCTTGCGACATGTGGGGGCGGTCGGCCTGGCTCCCCGCTGCGGCAGACGTGCCGAAGCGGGATACAGTTGCGGGACAGCGCCGGCTTCGCACCGGCTTCGCCGCATCCCCACGCGATCTTCAGTTGTTGGGGGGAGGATACGCAGGCGGGCGGCAGGAGGTCAAGCGCCGCTCCCACGTGCGTCGTCAACCGCTGCTGCACCCGCTGCAGCTGCTCGCTCCTCTGCGCACGCGGCGTCGAAGCAGGCGATCGTCGTGCTGCTCGACAGCCTCAACCGCCACATGCCCGGCGCTTACGGCGGTGGCGAGTTCGCGACGGCATCTCGCACGCACGGGCAGTCGCCGCGGCAGCCGTTTCGTGGAGCGCGAGCTGCTGCCGTACTCGCCGAACGGCCGTTCAGCGGCAACCACCTGTCCGACGTCGCCGACGATTCCTTCGGAGGAGCAGAACCGCGCCGCTGGACATCGACGAGCGCGAGGCCGCCGACAAGCTCCGCGAGGCGCCTTGCAGGGTCGAAGCGCGGCGCGGCGGGTTCGAGCGCCTGGAGTTGGCGTGAGGAGCCAGGCGCGAGCACCTGACGGCGACGGCTGCGAGCGCGGACGCCTCACGTCCTACTTGTCACGGCCCGCTTCCGGACGCCTCACGTCTCCGTGAGCCGCGCCACTACCGCGCCCATCGCCTCCCAGGCGCCGCCGGAGATAACCACGTACGAGAAGCCGTACTCCTCGCGCCGGCGCTCCAGGTCGTCGCAGATCTCGTCGACGCTGCCGACGAGCACGTGCGGCACTTCCAGCACCTCCTCCGGCGTGCTCGCGAAGCCCTGCGCGAGGCGCTCCGCCATCGCCGGTCGGTCGTCCGTGACGACCGATGCGAACACCGTCACGTTGAGCTCGATCTCGTCGATGCGGTCGCCGGCAGCCTCGCGGATCCAGGCGATCTTCTGGCGCGTCGCCTCCGCCGTGCCGGTCTCCATCGTGGCGCGGTTCACCTTGCCTTCGACGAGGTTGAAGTTGATGCCGATGATGTCCGCCTCGCGTGCGGCGTACGAGAGCACCCGCCGGCCGCCGCCGCCGATGAGTATCGGCGGGTGCGGCTGCTGCACCGGCTTCGGCGTGCCGGTCGCATGGACGTGATAGAACTCGCCATCGAAGTCCATGGGAGCGCCGGAGAAGAGGCCCTTGATGATGCCGACCGCTTCCTTCATCCGCCGGATCCGGGTGCCGGGGCTGTCGTAGGGGATTCCCGACTGCAGGTAGTCCGTCTCCATCCAGCCGGCGCCGATGCCGAGCTCGACGCGGCCGCCGGAGATGACGTCGAGCGTGGCCGCTTCCTTGGCGAGGATCAGCGGGTGCTTGTAGTCGTTGTCGAAGACGAGGCTGCCGACGCGCAGCGTGGTGGTGGCCGCGGCGGCAGCGGCGAGGGCGGGCATCGGCGCCAGCTGGTCGTCGAAATGGTCGGGCATGAAGAGGGTCGAGTAGCCGAGATCCTCGCATTTGCGCGCTGTCTCGATCCAGCCCTCGCGGGAGCGCGAGATCTGCGCACCGAAGCGGAATTTGCGTGGCATCAGCCCCTCCTCCGTGTGTCTCGCGCCGCGCGCGCCGGCCGTGCGAAGAGGCTACAGCAATCGAACCGCAGCGGACAGGCGGCGCGATGCCGGCCATCAAGCGCATCGCGCTCGGCTCCCGGTACGAGAAGGAGCACACGATGACGACGTGGTACGCGCGGCGGCAGGAGCGAGGCGGACATCCACCTCGCCGTCGACGGTGTGCTTGGCCCGGCCGGGCGTCTTGTTCAAGGCCGCCAGCGGCCTCCGCCGGCTGCCGTGCACCTTCGACTCCGCGCTCGGACGAGCGATGCGGGCGCTGATCGAGCGCGCGGGCAGGCGCCGCTGCCCGGCAGGCGGCGAGGGGCCGCGGTCCCGCGCGCGCCGACGACGGTTGGCGGCCGGCCGATCCGGCCGCGATGCTCGCACATACGGCCGGCGCTCGTTTCCGGGGAATTTCCCCAGGTTTTTACACGGCGCATACGGGCGCGTCCCCGCCGCCTGCGACGATACTGATGGGGACTCGTCGCCCGGCCGGAGGGGAATTGATGACCGCAGCCAAGATCGTCGTCGTCGACGACGACGAGAGCATCCGCGAGCTGGCGTCGCTCTACCTGGGCAAGGAGGGCTTCAGCGTCGAGTGCGCGGTGGATGGCAGCAGCGCCGTCGAGGCCGTGCGTCGCGCTGCGCCCGCGCTCGTGGTGCTCGACCTGATGTTGCCGGGGAAGAGCGGCTACGACGTCTGCAGGGAGGTTCGCCAGGAGAGCGACGTGCCGATCATCATGCTCACCGCGCGAGACGAGGACGTCGACAAGATCGTCGGGCTGGAGTTGGGCGCCGACGATTACCTGACGAAGCCATTCAACCCGCGCGAGCTGGTCGCGCGCGTCAAGGCGATCTTGCGGCGCTCGGAGACGACGCAGGGACGCAAGGCCGCCGGCGTCACGCGCATCGGCGCCCTGAGCGTCGACAAGCAGCGGCGCGAGGTGAAGGTGGATGGCCGCGAGTTGGCGCTGCGCACGAAGGAGTTCGACCTGCTGGCGGCGCTGGCGGAGAACGCCGGCATCGTGTTGACGCGCGAGCAGCTGTTGGACCGGGTCTGGGGCTACAATTTCTACGGCGAGACGCGCACCGTCGATGTCCACGTGCAGCATGTGCGGGCGCGGCTGGCGGGCAGCGGCCTCAGCATCGCCACGGTCCGCGGCGTCGGGTACAAGCTGGTCGAAGAAGTGCGGTAGCCGCGTGTTGAAGAGCCTCCGCTCGCGCGTCATCGTCTCGTTCGTGCTGATCGTCTGCATCACGCTGGCGACGGCCGGCGCCGCGCTCATCGCGCGCTTCGGCGGCTATCGCGACCAGCTGACGGCGAGCACGCTGCGCGAGGTGGCCGCGCCGATCTACTACAACCTGACGCTGTTCAACGCAGCCGACGCCACGGCCGGCGGCCGCGCGCGCCTGCGCAACGACCTTACGGCGTACCTGAGGGCGCAGCAGCGCGGCTCCAGGGTCGATGTGCTGCTGATCGATGCGCAAGGCAGCGTGCTGCCGGAGAGCAGCGGCAGCGCGGATCTCCTCGACGAGCGGTTCGACGTCGAGGCGCCGCCGGCGCGCGGGCCGGACTTCGGCCAGTTGCCGGAGCAGAAGCGCACGACGAGCGACGGCCAGCGCATCCTCTACGTCACGGTGCCGATGCCACGCTCGATCCGTCTGACGAACGCCGGCGTCAGCGAGATCATCGTCGCCGCGCCGGAAGCGACGCCGCGGGCGGTAGTCCGCGACGTCGCGCCGCGCCTGCTGTTCGCCGGCGCCATCGGGCTCGGCGCGGCGCTGATCGCCGGGGCGGTCCTCTGGGCATCGCTGTACCGGCCGATGGGACGGGTGACGCGCGGCATCCGCGCCGTCGCCGGCGGCCGCTACCAGGAGCGCGTGCCGGTCTCCGGGCCGACGGAAGTGCGGGCGCTGGCCGAGGATGTCAACGCCATGGCGGATTCGGTGCAGGCCTCGCAGGCGACGCTGCGCCAGTTCCTCGCCAACGTCTCCCACGAGCTGAAGACGCCGCTGACCTCGATCCGCGGCTTCGCGCAGGCGATGACCGACGGCACGCTCGAGACGCCGGACGAGCGCGCGCGCGCCGTGCGCGTGATCGACGCCGAATCGCGCCGCGTCCTGCACATGGTCGAAGAGCTGCTCGACCTGACGCGCATCGAAGCCGGGCAGCAGCGCATGGAGCTGGCCGCCGTCGACGCCGCCGACCTGGTCGGGCAGATCCGCGACGTCTTCGCGATGCGCGCGACGGAGCAGGCGATCACGCTCGACATCGACCTGCCCGGCCAGCCGGCTGTCGTGCAGGCGGACTTCGACCGCATCGAGCAGGTGCTGGGGAACCTCGTCGACAACGCCTTCCGCCACACGCCGGCCGGCGGCCGCATCGTCGTCGGCGCGCGCCCCGCGGCTGGGTCGATGGTTGAGCTCTTCGTCACGGATACCGGCGGCGGCATCGCCCCCGATGACGTGCAGCACGTCTTCGAGCGCTTCTATCGCAGCGCCGATGAGGCGTCCGGCTCCGGCAGCGGGCTGGGGCTCGCGATCGCCCGAGAGATCGTGCGTGCGCACGGCGGCGAGATGCGTGTGACGTCCACGCCGGGGGCCGGCACGACGTTCGCCTTCACGCTCGCCGCCGTGCCCGGTCCGCGGAGTGCCCACTCGCGCCCGCCGGTCGCTTCCGGCGATGATGCGTCGCCCCTGCGCATGCACGAGCAGCCGCGATAGCGCGCTGGCGCGAGTCGGCTCAGGCAGCCGCTCGCCACGGCTGCTTGAGACGGTTCGCAAAGCCAGCTGCACTGAAGCTGAGGAGCCGCGGGGGCGCCCCCACTCAGCGACCGGCGGCCGGGATCAGGTAACCGCGGAACGTCAGCTCGCCGCCGCGGCGGCCCTCCGTGAGCTTGCCGCCGGGGTACTGCGCCGTCACGGTGTCGGCGTCGCCGAGGTAGGCGTCGAGGAAGACGAAGGCGACCGGGCGCTGAGGGTCGCGGCTGAAGTCCAGCGCTTCGCCCTTCGCCACGCCGCCGAACTCGCGCGAGCGGTCGATGCCCGTCGCCCTGGGCGCGAGGAACCGCCGTGTCTCGTAGTCGAAGCTCCAGCGGTCGCTGTAGAAGTAGACCATCGCGCCGGCGGGCAAGCTGGCGATGTAGCGCGAGGCGGCGTCGTCTTCATACGGGTAGACGAGGCGCATCGTCGCGCTGTCCTGCGCCGGGCCGAAGTAGCCGTACACGTTGGCGACCGCCGGATAGGCGACGAGCATGCCGGCGAGCGCGATCGCGACGCCGCCGCGCAGATCACGCCGTGGCGCGGCGCGCTCCCAGAGCCACGCCAACGGCAGCGCGGCGAGCAGCGCGACGAACGGCGCCATGCCGAACGTGCGGCGAAACAGGCCATCGCCGAGCGTGGCGAGCGCACCGGCCGGCGCGACGACGACCACCGCCAGCACGAAGGCGTAGGCGCTCTGTCGCCAGCGCCAGACAGCGACGCCGAGCCCGATCAGCGCCAGAGCCAGCGTCACGGGGTCGACAACCGGCTGGCCGGCGGACGCCAGGCCGTCGCCGAGATCCGGCCGGCCGCCGGCCGCCAGCCCGCGCGCCCACTCGTCGAAGCGGTGCCGCAGGATGTCCGCCTTGCCGCCGATGCCCGCATCCTGCCAGGGCTGCGACTGCGTCACGCTGAGCGTCTGCTGATGCGAACGGTACGTCTGCAGATGGCCGGCGATGTACACGATCATCGGCGTTGCGACGACGAGCCCGGCGACGGCGAGCGTGACGCCGCCCGTCGCCAGCCGGCGGCCGTCGCGCCGGGTGCCGGCGGCGGCGATCGCCCAGACGACGGCGACGGCGACGGCCGGCACGAAGAGCAGGTAGGCGTTGTAAGTGTAGATCCCGGCGCCGGTGAGCGCCCCCGCGACCGTCAGCAGCGCGACGCTCCGGCGGCGGATGCCGGCGAAGAGCGCCCAGGCGACCGCCATCTCGATGAACGGCCAGGCGCCGATCATGAAGCCGGTGCGGGTCAGTTGCAGATGCCACGTCATGACGGCCAGCAGCAGCGCGGCGAAGGCGCCGACGCTGGCGGTGAACATCGTCCGGAAGGCGGCGTAGGCGAGCGGGATCGTGGCGATGCCGAAGAGCGCCATGGAGAAGCGAAGCGTGTACGTCGTCTGCGGCAGCAGCTTGAACAGCGCGGCGGTCAGGTAGAGCGGGCCCGTCGGCTGGCCCAGCGCGCTCTGGACGTAAGGCGCGATCCAGCCATCGCGAAGCACGCGGCGCGCGTCGATGCCGGTCCAGGCCTCGTCGCCGTGCAGCCCCAGCGGCACCGTGCCGAGGTGCCACAGCCGCAGCGCCGCCGCCAGCGCCGTCAGCGAGACGACGACCGCGAGGTCCACGCGATGTGCCACCAGCCATGCCCGCGAAGACGCAAGCGACCGGCCTGAGGGGACAGCTGGCGCGTGGGAGGCGGTCGTCAGTTCCGGGGTCTCGGGCGTACCGGTGTCGTTCACGTCACCGCGCGGCGGGGCGCTGGGATCATGCGGGCATACTAGCGAGGCAGGCGGCGCAAGCGCACACCACCGGTCGCCCGATGTCGCGCCGCCACGACCTCGGTTAGCATGAGACGGCGATTGCGAAGGATGGATGCATGAACAACCGAAGCCTCCAGACGCTGCGCGTGCCGGTGAAGCTCCTGCGCCGCGAGTGCAATCCATTGGCGTTCAAGTTCCAGACCACCGACGACCTGCGCACGCTGGAGGGCACCGTCGGCCAGGACCGCGCGACGAGCGCGATGGACTTCGCGCTCAGCATCGAGGCGGAGGGCTACAACCTGTACATCGCCGGCCCGAGCGGCACCGGGCGCTCGACCGAGCTCAAGACGCAGCTCGAGCGCATCGCCGCGAAGCGGACGCCGGCGCGCGACTGGTGCTACGTCTTCAACTTCCGCGAGCCGGCGCGGCCATGCGCGCTCAGCCTGCCCGCCGGCTTGGGCCACAAGCTCGGCCACGACGTCGACGACCTCATCGCCCACGTCCGGCGCGAGGTGCCGAAGGCGTTCGAGAGCGACGAGTACGCGCAGCGCCGCGACCAGATCAACCGGGAGATGCAGCAGCAGCGCGAACGCTTCTTCGAGACGCTGCAGCGCGAGGCGCAGGGCCGCGAGCTCGCCGTCAACGCGACGCCGATGGGCATCAACACCGTGCCGCTGCTCGACGGCAAGCCGGCGACGAAGGAGCAGTACGACGCGCTGCCGGACGACCAGAAGCACGCGATCACCGGGCGGACGGCGGAGCTCGACTCGATCATCGCCCAGATGGCGCCGCAGCTGCGCCGGCTCGACCGCACGGCGGCCCAGCTCCAGGCGGAGCTCGATACGCAGGTCGTGAAGCTCATCGCCACACCGCTGCTCGAGGAGATGAAGCGCGACTACGGCGCCGAGCCGCGCGTCGTCGCCTACATCGACGAGGTCGGCGCCGACATGATCGAGCACATCGACGCCTTTCGCGCCGGCGAGGAGAACGAGCCGCAGCAGGGAATGGTGCCGATGCTCGCGGCGGCGCAGCGCGAGGGGGCGTTCGACCGTTATCAGGTCAACGTCATCGTCACGCACGACGGCGCCCACGGCGCGCCGGTCGTCTTCGAAGAGAACCCGTCGTACTACCACCTCTTCGGCCGCGTCGACTATCGCTCGAGCCTTGGTTCAATGGTGACGGACCACACGATGATCAAGCCCGGCGCGCTTCATCGCGCGAACGGCGGCTTCCTCGCCGTCGATGCCCTCGATGCGCTGACCCAGCCGCTCGTCTGGCAGACGCTGAAGCGGGCGCTGCGGACCAGGCAGGTGCGCATCGAGAACATGGGCGAGCAGCTGAGCATCCTGCCGACGGCGACGCTCACGCCGGAGCCGATCCCGCTCGACGTCAAGGTGACGATGATCGGCACCACGCGCGTCTTCCAGCTGCTGCAGATGTCCGACGACGACTTTCGCAAGCTGTTCAAGGTGAAGGCGGATTTCGCGACGGACGTCGAGCGGATCAACGGCCACGTCGAGATCTACGCGCGCTTCATCGCCCGGCAGGTGCGCGAGAAGGGCATGCGCCCGTTCGACCGCGGCGGCGTCGCGCGCGTCGTCGAGCACAGCTCGCGCATGGTGGCGGACCAGGACAAGCTCTCGTTGCGCATGATCGACGTCGTCGACCTGCTCGTCGAAGCCGACTACTGGGCGTGCCTCGAGGGCAGCAAGACGGTGACGGCCGCGCACGTCGAGAAGGCGATCGAGGAGAAGGTCTACCGGTCGAGCCTGCTTGAGGAGCGTATCCAGGAGTATATTGCCAACGGCACGATCAAGGTCGACGTCTCCGGCGAGGTCGTCGGCCAGGTGAACGGGCTCTCGGTGTACGACCTCGGTGACTATGCCTTCGGGCGGCCGTCGCGGATCACGGCGCGCGTCAGCCTCGGGCGCGGCCAGGTGGTCAACCTCGAGCGCGAGATCGCCCGCAGCGGGCCGTCGCACAGCAAGGGCTTCCTCATCCTCACCGGCTACATCAATGGCAAGTTCGCGCACCGGCAGCCGTTGTCGTTCGCCGCGAGCCTCACGTTCGAGCAGGTGTACGACGAGGTCGACGGCGACAGCGCCTCATCGAGCGAGCTATACGCGCTCCTGAGCGCCATCGCCGACGTGCCGCTGCGGCAGAACTTCGCCGTCACCGGCTCGGTGAACCAGCTGGGCGAGGTGCAGGCGATCGGCGGCGTGAACGAGAAGATCGAGGGCTTCTACGCCGTCTGCAAGGCGCGCGGACTCACCGGCGACCAAGGCGTGATCATCCCGAAGGACAACATCCACAATCTGATGCTGAAGCCGGAGGTCGTCGACGCCATCCGCGACGGCAGCTTCACCGTGTACGCGGTGTCGAAGGTCGAGCAGGGCATCGAGCTGCTGACGGGCATGCCGGCGGGCAACCTGCGCAAGGACGGCACGTACACGCGGGGCACGTTCTTCCGCAAGGTCACGGATTGCCTCGAGGCGATGACGCGGCGCGCGATCGAGGTCAACCGCGCGGCGCAGAAGGAACTCGTCGCGCCGACGACGACGAACGCCGACAACGGCCGCCGCAAGCGGGACGGGCGAAATGGAAAATGAGGCAGACGCCATCGATGCGCGCCTGTCATCCTGAAGCGAAGCGAAGGGTTGCTCCGGCCCGACGACGCTGGACGCGGCGGAGGGCGACCCACAGATGCACAGAGATGGACAGGTATGGGGATGATGGACGCCGGAGGCCGTGCGCAGGCGGGCGAACGGTAGATGATGCAGATGAACGGACCTGACGGCCGCGGCCCGGCGTCGGGCCGCTCGGGCGTGTGCTGACGCGGACCGAGACGTCGGCGGGCGGCGTGGTCTTCCGGCTTGCGGAGACCGGTGGCGGCTTCGACGTCGCGCTGATCCGCACGCACGAGGGCCGCTGGCAGCTGCCGAAGGGCTGGATCGAAGCCGGCGAGTCGCCGGAGCAGGCCGCCGCGCGCGAGGTGCACGAGGAGGCCGGCGTCGATGCCGAGGTCGTCGGGCCGCTCGGGATGATCGAGTACTGGTACAACTCGACGTACGAACCGGAGCCGGCGCGCGTGCACAAGTTCGTGCACGTCTTCCTCCTGCGCTACCTCTCCGGCTCGACGGACGACCACGACGACGAGGTCCTGGAGGCACGCTGGGTGGCGCTGGACGATGCCGAGCGCACGCTCTCGTTCAGGGACGAGCGTCGCATGATGGCGAAGGCGCGGGAGGCGCTGGCGACGGTCACGTGACGGCCGTGATCCGCGATGCCTGCAGACGCCGCCGGCCGATGCCCGGAACGCGAGGGCAGGACGATTGGACGGCGGTCGAGGGTCTCGCGGGCGACCGCCGACCTCCGATGTTCCCAGCTTCATCGATCGAAAAGGCCCCCGCGAGCGCGAGGGCCTCTTCGGCAGTTTGAAGCGTCGCTCAGGCGACGGCGCGGACGTTGATGGCGCGGCTCCGCCGCGGGTCGCGCTCGTCGGCGGCCTTGTCGAACTCGACCGTCTGGCCTTCGTTCAGGTCGTCGAACGAGCCGCCCTGCACGGCTGAAGTGTGGAAGAAGATGTCCTCACTCGCGCCGTCGGGGCGGATGAAGCCGAAGCCTCGGTCGCGCGCCATTCGCTTAATCTGTCCTTGCACTGCGGTACCTCCTGCACGCCGCTCCTCTGTCGTTGGCCCCGCCACCATGCGGGCGACTCGCGGCGTCTTCCACTGTGACTCACCACGCGCGTGGCGACCTCGTCTGCGTCGTCGTGTGCGTTCGGTGGAACCGTGGCGTACAGGAGACTGCGACTGTGAGGATTTACAGCATCAGCCTACCAGACGCCGCCAAGGCTGGCAACGCGCCTACCACGTTCGGTTGCGCCCGATCGTGGTCTGCCGGCGCGGGTGCAGTGTTGTTACGATGTGTGCGTCGCACCCTACGGAAAGGTTGCTCGATGGCTGAGCGCGCGCGCTTCCACTTCTCGCCTCGCCCGAACCGGGCGGCCGAGATCGGCTGGCACGATTGGGGGGCGCCGGCCTTCGAGCGCGCGCGGCGCGAGGACAAGCCGGTGCTACTCGGCATCTCCGCCGTCTGGTGCCACTGGTGCCATGTGATGGACGAGACGTCGTACAGCGACCCGGCGATCATCGCGCTGATCAACGAGCGCTTCGTGCCGGTCCGCGTCGACAACGACCAGCGCCCGGACGTCAACGCCCGCTACAACATGGGCGGCTGGCCGACGACGGCTTTCCTCACGCCGGGCGGCGAAGTGATGGCCGGCATGACCTACGTGCCGCCCGACCAGATGCGCGACGTCCTCACCCAGGTCAGCGGCTACTATCGCGACAACAAGGCGCAGATCGAGGAGAAGATCGCCGAGATCACGGCCAACCGTGAGCGGGCGGAAGCGGCGACCGTCGACGCCGACGAAGAGCTGACGGACCAGGTCTTCCGCGACGCCCTGCACTCGACGGAGGACGCCTACGACCCCGTCTACGGGGGCTTCGGCAACGAGCCGAAGTTCCCCCACACCGACGCCATCGACCTGCTGCTGCGCGCCTACCTGCGCGACGGCGACCGCGACGCCCTGCACATGGCGCGCAAGACGCTCGAGCAGATGTGCGCCGGCGGCACTTACGACCAGCAGTGGGGCGGCTTCTATCGCTATTCGACGAAGCGCGACTGGAGCGTGCCGCACTACGAGAAGATGCTCGAAGACAACGCCGGCCTGCTGCGCAACCTGCTCACGCTGTACCGCACGAGCGACGACGCCGGGCACCGGCGCTACATCGAATTCACCATCGCCTACATCGATGCCTGGCTGAGCGACGCCACGACAGGCGCATTCCACGGCTCCCAGGACGCCGACGAGGAGTTCTACCCGCTGCCCGCGGAAGAGCGGAAGCTGCGGCCGGCGCCGTACGTCGACCGCACGGTGTACACGAGCTGGAACGCGATGATGATCGTCGCCTACCTCGATGCCTCGTCGACGCTCGGCAAGCCGCACCTGCAGGAGCGGGCGCTGAAGGCGCTCGACTTCCTGTGGGACACGCTGCACGCCGACGACGACGGCATGTACCGCTACCTGGGGCCGCAGGGTCGCGAGATCGCCGGCCTGCTCGGCGACCAGGCTTGGACCGCCGCGGCGCTGCTCGACGCCTACGAGACTGCGGGCCGCCCGCAGGACTTCGCGCGCGCACAGGCGCTCGCCCGCTGGATGGTCGAGCATCTCAGCGACGAGGGCGACGGCTTCTTCGACACGCCGCGCGGCCATGGCAGCCTCGGCCGTCTCGCATCGCGCCAGAAGCCGGTGAAGGAAAACGCGGTTGCCGCCGAGGTCTTCATCCGGCTCGGTCGTCTGACCCACGACCCGGCGTACGCGGAGGTCGCCCGGCGCACGCTGCTGCAGTTCACCGAGATCATCGACGCGCAGGGGTACTTCGCCGCGGCGTACGCGGTGGCGGTCGACCGCTTCCTGCACACCGGCGCCGACGTCAAGATCGTCGGCGATGCGGCCGCGCCCGGGACGGCGGTCCTCCGCGCCGCCGCGCTCACGCTGCAGGTAGCGGACCGCAGCGTGCGCGTCATCGACCCGGTGGACGCGGCCGCGCTCGCGGCCGAGGCGTTGCCGGCGCAGCCGTCGCCCGCGGCCTACGTCTGCTACGGCACGCTCTGCTCGGCGCCGGTGACGACGCCCGGCGACCTCATCGAGGCGGTGGCGCGCACGCGGCAGGCGTACGAGGCGACGCGGCACGGCGAGCCGCTGGCGGGGCCGCGCGGCGGCGGCATGTCGGGCGACTGACCGATAGTGAGATCAGGGGGTCAGATGCAAGGGAAGGCGCACGAATCGCGGGCGTATCTGTCGGAGCAGCCGGAGGGCAGCACTTGGTCCCGGATCAAGTTGGTGATCGGGCTGGTTGCGCTGGGGGCGCTGATCCTCTTCCTGCTGCAGAACTTCCAGGGGGCGGAAGTGAACTTCCTCTGGTTCACCTGGCGCACGCGCGTCGTCTGGGCGCTGCTCGGCGCCGCCATCGCCGGCGCCATCGCGACGATCCTCTGGGGGACGCTGCAGGCGCGCGGCCGGCGCGCCAGGTAGACGGGGTCGAGGCGATCAGCGGGCGCCGCGCAGCGCCGGGCGGTGCATCTGCCGCTGCGGTACCAGCCGGCTCCGACCAGGGAAGGATACGGTAGCGCACCGGAGTGGGCTCCGACGCTCCCCTTGCCGCCCCACCGATGACTTCGAGCAGGCGCGTGCACGCGGGCGCGACGCCAGTCGTCCGCGAGCGATCGGGCTATGCGCCGGCCGCCGCAGGCCTCTCCAGCAGCCGGCCACCGTCGTAGAGCTTGAGCACGCGCACGGCGCCCGCCGGCCCCACTTCGAGGCAGAGTCCGCAGAGGATGCACTCGTCGAGGTTCGAGTCGACGATGCGGACGCGGCCCGAGTCATCGGCGTAGATGTCCACCGGGCAGACACTCGCGAGCTGCTTCGCGATCGCCGCGTCGGACGCCGCCGGCTCGTCGACCTCACAGCGGATGAACATGCCGGAGCCGCTCGCTGCCATCAGGCGCCCTTTCCATTCAGGCGCGAGCGGACGATCTCCGGGATGTCCTGGATCGCCTCAGCGACGGAGATCCCGGCGTCCTGCATGCGCGCGATCTTCTCCGCCGCGGTGTCAGCGCGGCCCTCGACGATGGTACCGGCGTGCCCGAAGCGCATGCCGGGCATCGCGTCCATGAACTTCCCGGCCATGAAGGCGACGACCGGCAGGCGGCTCTTCGTCGCCCTCACGTACTCGGCCAGCTGCGCCTCCATCGGCCCGCCCGGCTCGCTGTAGATGACGATCGCCTCTGTCTCGGGGTCGGCCTCGAACAGCGGCATCAGCTCGGCGTACGTCGAGCCGATGATCGCATCGCCGCCGATGCTGACGGCGGTGCTCTGGCCGAAGCCCGCGGCCGTCAGCGTGTTCGAGATCTCCGTCGTCATGCCGCCGGACCGCGACATGACGCCGATGTGCCCCGGGGTGTAGGCGCGCTTCACCGCCGCGCCGCCGATGCCCCCCATCTTCGACTTGCCGGGCGAGATCAGCCCCAGGCAGTTGGGGCCGATGAGCCGCGCGCCGTGCATGCGCGCGTGCTCGCACACCTGCGCGACCTCGCCGCGCGGGATCCGCTCGGTGACGATCACCAGCAGCTTGATGCCGTTCTCGATCGCCTCGAACGCGGCGTCGCGGACGAAGGCCGGCGGCACGGTGAGGACGGAGCCGTCGACGCGCTGCTGCGATGTGATCTCCTTCACGGTGTCGTACACCGGCACGCCATGCACCCCGCGGCCGCCGCGGCCGGGCGTCACGCCACCGACGAGCTTCGAGCCGTAATCGAGGCACTCGCGCGTCATGCTCACCGCCTCGCGGCCGGTGATCCCCTGGATGATGAACGTCGTGCGCTCGTCGATCAGGATCGACACCTACGCCACCACCTCCGGCTCGCCCTTCGCCTTGCGCATCTTCTCGACGGCGCGGCGCGCGGCCTCCGACATCGGCACGCTGCGGTCGCAGTATTCGACGCCGTACTTCTCGAGAATCTTGAACCCTTCGTCCTCCCACGAGCCGGGGATGCGGAAGATGGCGATCTTCTCCGCCGGGTCGTAGCCCGCCTCGATGACGCCCTTCACGACGCCGCGCGCGACGATATCGACGCGCGTGTTGCTGACGACGTTCATGATCACGCAGATCTTTCCGACCCCCGGCTTGCTGAGGATGAGCTTCGTCAGCTCGGCCGCCTTCTTCACGCTCGGGTTGCCGCCGATCTCGCAGTAGTTGGCCGGGTCGCCGCCGAACTTGCGGATGGCGTCGAAGATCGTCAGCGAGCCGCCGCCGGCGCCGATGACGCATCCGAGCGTGCCGTCGAACTCGACGACGCGGCCGGCGACGCCGCGGTGGTCGGAGGCATCGACCTCGGCGCCGCGGATCTCGAACGGCGTCGGCGGCCTCGCGAGCCGCGTCTCCTCGCGGCCGATGCCGAGCCGGGCGAGCAGCGCCGCCTGGCCGTCGCGCGCCTCCTCCTCCATATCCAGATGGGAGTCGAGCGCGATGATGCTGCCGTCGTCGAGCTGCGCGAGTGGGTTGATCTCGGCGAGGGTCAGGCCGTAGCGCAGGAACGCCTGCGCCAGCTGCGACATGATGCGCGTGAGCGCGTTCAGCTCGCCGCCGCTGATGCCGAGCGATGCCACGAGCTCTTTCATCTTGAATTCGGGGAAGGGCGAGAACGTCGAGAAGTGGACGCGCGCGACGTGGCCGGGGTGCGTCTCCGCCACCTGCTCGATGTCGATGCCGCCCAGATCGCTGAAGATGGCGACCGGCAGCTTCGCCAGCGCGTCGTAGATGACGCCGGCGTAGTACTCCTTCTTCACCGGCTGCTTCGACTCGACGAGCACGCAGCGCGGCCGCTGGCCGCCGATCTCGAGCGCCAGGATCTGCTCCGCTGCCGTGCGCGCTTCTTCCGCCGCCGACGCGAACTTGATGCCGCCCGCCTTCATACGCCCGCCCGACAGCACCTGCGACTTCAGCACGACGTCGCCACCGACCTCGCCGGCGATGCGCGCGGCGTCATCCGCCGTGAGCGCCGTGCCGCCCTTCGAGACGGGCACGCCTGACATGCCGAGCAGCGTCTTCGCTTCGAACTCGTAGAACCTCATCCATCATCCCCGCTGTCATCGATGACGAGCCGTCGTCGCATTCCGTCGTGGGTGGCGACGACCGCTCACGCAAACCGCATGTTTCGCGACCGCCGTGAAAGTATGGACGACTGTCCGACAGTCGCAAGGTCAGCGGCGAGCCTGATCGGCCAGCACATGACCGCATTCGCCCTGCGCGCGGTCGCACCCTACAATCCCCGCATGGAGCGCACTTCGCTGCGCCCGCAGCTCGAACGCGACGGCTGGCTGTCGCTCGACGGCGCCTGGCAGTTCGCCTTCGACGACGCCGGCTGCTGGCGCCAGCCCGGCGACGTCACGTGGACGCGCGAGATCGTCGTGCCCTACGCGCCGGAGACGCCGGCCAGCGGCATCGGCGATCCGTCGTTCCACCTCGTCTGCTGGTATCGCCGCCGCTTCGACGCGCCGGAGCGGGCGCCGGGCGAGCGTGTCATCCTGCACTTCGGCGCCGTCGATTACGCGGCGACGGTCGGGGTGAACGGACACGCCGTCGCCCGCCACGAAGGCGGCTACACGCCGTTCAGCGCTGATATCACCCACGTGCTCGCGTCAGGGCAGCAGACCCTCGTCGTGCGCGCGGTCGATGACCCGCACGATCTGGCGGCGCCGCGCGGCAAGCAGGACTGGCAGCTCGAGCCGCACCAGATCTGGTATCCGCGCACGAGCGGCATCTGGCAGACCGTCTGGATCGAGAAGCTGCCCGCGGCGGCGATCGCCGGCCTGCGCTGGACGCCGAGCGTCGAGCGCTGGGAGATCGGGCTCGATGCGGCGGTCGATGGCGACGCCGACGGCCTGCGCCTGCGCGTCGAGCTGCACGCGCGCGGCCAGCTGCTCGCCGATGACGTCTATGCCGTGCTGGAGGGCGAGCTGACGCGTCGCATCGCGCTCTTCGACCCTGGCATCGGCGATGGTCGCAACGAGCTGCTCTGGACCCCTTCGCACCCGACGCTGATCGATGCCCGCCTGCAACTGCTCGACGCGTCCGGCGCCGTCGTCGACGACGTCCGCAGCTACACGGCCCTCCGCTCGGTCAGCGCCGACGCCGGCGCCTTCCTGCTCAACGGCCGCCCGTACACGCTGCGCATGGTGCTCGACCAGGGATACTGGCCGCAGTCCGGGCTGACAGCGCCATCCGATGAGGCGCTCGTCCGCGACGTCGGGCTGGCGAAGGCGATGGGTTTCAACGGCGTCCGCAAGCACCAGAAGATCGAGGACCCACGCTACCTGTACTGGGCCGACCGCCTGGGGCTGCTGGTGTGGGAGGAGATGCCGAGCGCCTACCGCTTCACGCGCCGCTCGATCGGGCGGCTGACGCGCGAGTGGGCGGACGCCGTCGAGCGCGACTGCAGCCATCCCTGTATTGTCGCCTGGGTGCCGTTCAACGAATCGTGGGGCGTGCCCGACCTGCCGACGGCCGCCGCGCAGCGCCACTACATCGCGGCGATGTACGAGCTCACGAAGACGCTCGACCCGACGCGGCCGGTGATCGGCAACGACGGCTGGGAGCACACCGTGACGGACATTCTGACGATCCACGACTACGAGAGCGACCTCTCGATCATCGAACGCCGGTACGCGTCGCCCGAGGGGCTGCCCGGATTGCGTCCGCACGGGCGGCGCGTGGCGCTCGAAGGGTACGCGCAGGACGGGCGCCCGGTGATGCTGAGCGAGTTCGGCGGCATCGCCTGCGCCGCCGATGCGGAGCGCACGTGGGGATATGTGCGCGCCGACTCGGCAGACGACCTCGGCGACCGGTACGAGCGGCTGCTGCAGACGGTGCATGCGTCGCCGGTGTTCTCCGGCTTCTGCTACACGCAGTTCGCCGACACCTACCAGGAGACCAATGGTCTGCTCTTCGCCGACCGCACGCCGAAGTTCCCGCTGGAGCGCATGCGCGCGGCGACGCGCGGTCGCCGACACTAGCAGGGATGCCCGTCGCGGCACGCCGCCGTCCCGCGAGCGTCCCGCTATCCTGCCTCGCGGGTTTGCCGCCGTGCGCTGCGGCCGGATGGTTCTGAGCCGCCGCGCCGCGATGCAACGCTGCGAACGTGCGCACTCCCCATGTCCGCGACGGCGTCGCGATTCGAACGCTATCGGCCGCGCGCGCCGGCGCCGTCGCGTTCGGCGCGACGCGCCAGGCGCCGGACGCCGAATGCCGTCGCGCCCGCGACGCCGGCGGCGGCGACGGCCGTCGGCAGGGGGTGCATCGCCGCCCAGAGCTCAGGCGCCGACTCGTGTGCGCGGTCGTCGAAGGCGCCGTGCGCGCCGCGGTCGCCGGCCACCGGCTGCCAGAGGTTCGACGGGCGCTCCGGATCCTCGGGCTCCGAAGTCTGCTGCGATGTGTAGCCGGTGCGGCCGAGGTAGTGGTCGAGCAGGCCCGACGCGAACTTGTTGGCCAACACCGTGAGCAAGGTCGACATGCCGACGTTGATCTCGCGACGCCGGTGGTGCGCCGCCCAGTACACGGCGCGCGCGGCGACCTCCGGCTGGTAGATCGGCGGCACCGGCTGCGCCTTGCGCGGCATCTTGCTCTTCACCCAGCCGAACTGCGGCGTGTTCAGCGCCGGCATCTGCACCATCGTCACCCAGACCTTGCTCTTGTCGTGGTACAGCTCGCAGCGCAGCGACTCCGTGAACCCCTGGATCGCGTGCTTCGAGCCGCAGTAGGCCGCCTGCAGGGGGATGCCGCGATACGCCAGCGCCGAGCCCACCTGCACGATCGTGCCGTGGTCTCGCGGGAGCATCCGCCGCAGCGCCGCCATCGTGCCGTACACGTAGCCGAGGTACGTGACCTCGGTCACGCGGCGAAACTCGTCCGGCGTCATCTCCTTCACCGGCGAGAAGACCGACGTCATGGCGTCGTTCACCCAGATGTCGATGGGCCCAAACTGCCGCTCGATCTCCTGCGCCGCCGCCTCGACGTGCTGCGGATCCGAGACATCGGCAGCGTATGCCAGCGCCTCGCCGCCGCAGCTCTCGACGTCACGGCAGGCGCCCTCGAGCCCGTCGCGGCCGCGGGCGATCAGTCCGACGCGCGCGCCGTGCTCGCCGAAGAGCCGCGCCACCGCGCGCCCGACCCCCGCCGAGGCGCCGGTGACGACGACGACCTCGCGCTGCCGCTGCGGCGACCGTCCGTCGCCCGCGCGCGGCCGCGTCTGCGCGAAGCTCGGCGTGGGCGTCGTGCGGGTGGCCTGTCCGTTCGAATTCGCTGCGAGATGTGTGGATCGCGGTCCGTCCATGCGCCTGCTCATGCTTCGTAGCGTTGCACATGCCCGCGCGGGTGCGGTATCGCCCGAACGGCCGCTCGTCTCCGTCCGCCTCCACCGTGCAGCCCTCGTTCACGTAGCCAAGGTCCGGATCAGGCGCTACATCCCTACCCGGTACGGGTGCGGCCCGAACTCCGCTTCGTAGAACGGCGCCACCGACTGCCCGCGCCGCGCGAAGCGGTCGATCTGCTTCCGGTCGTCGTCCGTGATGGCGACATCGAAGGCGCCCATGTTGTCCTCGAACTGCTCCATCGTCCGCGGGCCGATGATCGGACTGGTGACGCCCGGCTGCTGCATGCACCAGGCGAGCGCCAGCTGCGACATCGTCACGCCTTTCGCGTCGGCCATCTCGCGCAGCCCGTCGACGACGTCGTAGATGCGGTCGTTCAGCCGCCGCCGGTACAGCGGGTTCGTGGCGTCGGCGAAGCGCGCGCCCTCCGGCGGCTCCTCGCCGCGCTTGTACTTGCCGCTGAGCAGGCCGCCACCGAGCGGGCTCCATGGGATGACGGCGAAGCCGTACGTCCGCGCCATCGGCAGCAGCTCGCGCTCGATGCGCCGGTCGAGGAGGTTGTAGGGAGGCTGTTCGCAGATGAAGCGGTTCAGCCCGAGCTCCTTCGATACCCAGAGCGACTCGACGAGCTGCCAGGCGGCATAGGTGCTGCTGCCGATGTACCGCACCTTGCCGGCGCGGATCAGGTCGTCGAGTGCCCGCAGCGTCTCGTCGATCGGGATCTCCGGCTGCGGCCGGTGGATCTGGTAGAGGTCGATGTAGTCGGTCTGGAGGCGGCGCAGGCTCGCCTCGCACTGTTCGACGATGTGGCGGCGCGTGTTGCCCATCTGGTTCGGGCCTTCGCCCATCTGCCCGTGCACCTTCGTCGCCAGCACGATCACCGCGCGCTTGCCGTTGCGCTTCAGCGCCTCGCCTGTCACTTCCTCGCTGCGGCCGATGCTGTACACGTTCGCCGTGTCGATGAAGTTGATGCCGGCGTCCAGCGCCCGGTCGATGATCGCGTACGAGTCGTCGGGCCCGGTCTTGCCGCCGAACATCATGCAGCCCAGACAGAGCGCGCTCACCTTCACGCCTGTGCGGCCCAGCGGTCGATACTCCATGTCCTCGTGCTCCTCTCGTCCGATCCCTGCGTCCGACGCGACGGCTCGCGCGCATTGAGGGCGCGATCTCGATCATATGCCGGTTCGCGCTCAACGACCAGCGCCCGATGGGCGAGACTCGATGTTGAGTGGCGGATGTTCGACCTTGCCACGCGGGCGAGGGACAAGACTGGTATTCGTCGCCCTCGTCGGTAAAGGCGGGCAGCGAGACGACGACGCCGACCTGCCGCCCACAGGCGGCCATGCGTCGACGCCGAGCTGCGGCCGGCGTCCCCGGAGCGCCGCCGCCGCTTCGTTGTATCCGGGCTTGACGCCGCAGGCATCCCTCGTGCAGATGGCGACGCCGAGTGCGTCGACCAACGTGTGTGGTCACGGGCGTGGACAACCGCCGCGGCTCGATCGCTGGGCGGGCGGCGTGCGGTACTGCCGGGGGCTCGTGATCGCGTACGAGCGTCAGAGCGTCCGTCGCCGGTGCGCAGCAGCGACGCAATCGTCGCGCGCGGCGATCCCCCGATTTCGATCGTACACTCGTCGCCGTCGCCTGCGATGAACGCGGCGTGCCCGTAGCGTTGGAGGGCGCGTCTGGTTGACGCATGCCGTCGTTCGCCGGCGTCAGCCGGCGCGCGCGTGGTCGGCCATACGGTCGGCGATGCGGGCGGCGAGCGCCATGATCGTCAGGGCGGGGTTGGCGCTGCCCTGCGTCGGCAGGATGCTGCCATCGGTGATGTAGAGGTTGGGGACAGCGAAGGCGCGGCCGTCCGCGTCGACGACGCCGTGGCGCTCGTCGGCGGCCATGCGCGCGCCGCCGACGAGGTGGGCGTAGCGTTTGATCGTGATCACTTCTTCGGCGCCGGCGGCGCGCTGGAGGCGCTCCATCACGTCCTGCGCGGCGGCCATCAGCTGGCGGTCGTTGTCGCACTGGGAGTAGGCGAAGTGGGCGACGCGTAGCCCGTTGCGGTCGCGCTCGTCGGACAGCGTGACGCGATTTTCGGGCTGCGGCAGGAACTCGCAGAGCGCGCCCGTGCAGGTCCAGTGCACGTAGTCGCGCAGGTAGGCGCGGAGTGCCTGGCCCCAGTATCCCTGCGCGCAGACGTGCTCGGCCCAGGTGATCGGCAGCGGCGAGACGGTCTGTACCGAAAAGCCGCGCTTGTACGGCTTCGCCGGGTCGGTCTCGTAGAACTGCTCGCTGCTGACTTCGGGCGGCGGCGCCTTGTACATGCGGATCTCCGCCGGGAAGCGGCCGGCCGTCTGGGGCGCGCCCTGCACCATCAGGTAGCGCCCGACGAGGTCGAAGTCATTGCAGAGGCCCGCGGGGAAGCGCCTCGACGTGGAGAGGAGCAGCAGGCGCGGCGTCTCGATCGAATAGCCGGCGACGGCCACGGCGCGCGCGCGCTGCACGTGCGAGATGCCGCCGCGCACGTACTCGACGCCGGTGGCGCGTCCGCTGCGCTCGTCGATGTGGATGCGTGTGACCATGCTGTTCGGCCGGACCTCGGCGCCGTGGGCGAGGGCGTCGGGGACGTGCGTGATCAGCGGCGAGGCCTTGGCGTTGACCTTGCAGCCCTGCAGGCAAAAGCCGCGATAGATGCAGTGGGCGCGGTTGCCAAAGCGCCCGTTCGAGATGCCCACCGGCCCCACCTTCGCCAGGATCCCGAGCTTCAAGGCGCCGCGCAGGAAGACCTCGCCGTTGCCGCCGACGGGATGCGGACGCTGCGGATAGCCGTGCGGGTCGCCCCACGGCCAGTAGTCGCCGGCGACGGGCAGTTCCTCTTCGATATCGCGATAGTAGGGGCGGAGGTCGTCGTACGAGATCGGCCAGTCGGCGCCGACGCCGTCATTGGTCCAGGTGCGGAAGTCGCTGGGGTGAAAGCGGGGAGTGTAGCCGGCGAAGTGGACCATCGAGCCGCCGACGCCGCGGCCGGAGTTGTTCGAGCCGAGCGGTACGGGGTCGCTGCCGCTGATCACGCGCGGCTCCGTCCAGTAGAGGTGGTGCGAGCCACCCTCGTCGCTGACCCAGTCCGCCTCCGGGTCCCAGAACGGGCCGGCGTCGAGCGCGACGACGCGCCAGCCGCGCCGCGCGAGCCGCTGCAGCAGCGTGCCGCCGCCGGCGCCGCAGCCGACGATCGCCAGGTCGACCTCGTCGCTGTCGTCGAAGCGGCGCATGTCGTCGCGCAGCCGGTGGTCGCTGCGGCTGCCCTCGGCGGGCAGGAGCCACGCCGAGGCATTGCGCTCGCGCACGCCGCTCATCGGCGCCTCGCCGCGGGGTCGTCGTCCGGCCGGCGGTCGCGCACTTCGAACGGCTCGCGGGCGTTGACGCCGGCGTGCTTGTAGCCGCGCGGGTAGGCAGGGCCGGGGAAGCCGATCTCGTTCCAGGCCCAAGGATGCGAGTAGAACGCCGTGCAGGCGTAGCGCGTCCAGAGGCTCCAGACGCGCTCCGCGTTGAGCCCGTGCCAGGCGCCGGAGCCGAGCGAAAGGATCGACTGCAGCAGCGCCGCCTGCTCGCGTCGGCCGCAGGCGGCGAATGGCAGCGCATGCGCCGCCATCGCGTCGGCGTCGAGGGCGGCGAGGGTGTCGCGCCAGACCTGCCCGTCCTCGGGCATGTCGTCGTAGTGCCAGCCGTCCGTCTCCTGCTCGGCCAGGCGCGCGTCGACCATGTTGACGATGGGCACGCGCGGCTCTTCGCGCTGGTCGAGCAGCTGGTCGAAGAGGGCGCGTGCAGCGGCCTCTTCGGTCGGCGTGAAGAAGCGGACATCGGGCGGCATGCCGATGCGCTTCATGACGACGCCGACCGTGACGTCATCCCAAGCGCCGGTCTGGGCGAGGACGTTGAAGCCGGGGAAGCGCTCGTTGCGGCTACGTCCGGGCGTAGCGTCGGCCTCGCTCACGTCTCGCGCCGGAGGATGGCGGCGAGCAGGCCCATGCCGCCGACGAGGGTGACGAGGAGCGGCGCCAGCAGCGGCGGCCCCATCTCCATGTTGTAGCGGAAGTTCGACCAGCCGCCCGGCTTCTGGGCGATGCCGCGCGCGTGCAGGTAGGTGCCCTGCAGGCCGTTGGCGACGATCGTCGCCGAGGCGATGGGCAGCACCGTCTTCGCCATGCGCTTGTCGAGGAAGCCCGCGACACCGGCGGCGGCGCCGACTGGCCCGAGGATAACCGGCAGCCACATCATCGTGTTCCCGAAGCTCGCCTTGTCGTGCTCGAAAAAGATCTCCGCGGCCGTGACGACGGAGCCGACCGCCGTCAGCGCCGAGAGGCTGCGCTCGAAGCGCCCGGTCTCGATGTTGCGCAGCATCCGGTCGATGCCGTACTCGCCCTCGGCGGCGGCCTCGCGCGCCCGCGCGGCGATCTGCCCGGCGATGCGCTCGGCGCCGGCGGCCGGGCCGTCGGGCGCGTATGCGGAAGCGAGCTCGCGAGCGTCGCCGCCGATGCGGCGTAGGAGCGCGGGGGGCATGCCTTATTCCCTTTCGCTGGGCGCGCGCCGGACGGCGCTGCCGCCGCGCACATCGATCCGATGCTACAGCGACGCGCCTCATCGTTCGATACTCCGAGGCGGTGAGTGTCGGCCGGGCAGCGCCGGAGACGCCGCCTGGACGCCCCCGATCGTCGCTCCTGGGTGGTAAGGCGACCGCTACACCGCTTCGAGGATCGTCGAGATGCCCATGCCGGCGCCGATGCACTGCGTGGCCAGCGCGTAGCGCGTGCCGGAGCGGCGCAACTCGTGGGCGACGGTCGAGACGAGGCGCGCGCCCGTCGCGCCCAGCGGGTGGCCGATGGCGATCGAGCCGCCGTTGACGTTGACCCTGTCGAGCGGGATGCCGAGTTCCCTGCACGAGGGGATGACCTGCGCCGCGAAGGCCTCGTTGAACTCGACGCGGTCGATCTGGTCGGCGTCGATGCCGGCGTGGCGCAGCGCCTTCTTCGTCGAGGGCACAGGGCCGAGGCCCATCACCTGCGGTTTCACGCCGGCGACCCCCATGCCGATGATGCGCGCCAGTGGCTCGAGCTTGAGCTCGCGCGCCCGGTCCTCGCTCATCAGCAGCGCGGCGGTGATGCCGTCGTTCGTCGGGCAGGAGTTGCCGGCGGTGATGACGAGCTCCTTGTTGCCGTAGCTCTGGATGCCGCCGACGGGCTTCAGTGCGGAGAGGCCTTCCATGTTCGTGCCGCGGCGCAGCCCCTCGTCGACCTCGAAGACGACGCTCTTCCCGTGCTCGTCGGGGAGCCAGTTGCCCTCGGCGTCGAAGACCGGCGTCTCGAGCTCGAGCGGAATGATCTCGTCCTGGTAGATCCCCCTGTCGTACGCCTCGGCCGTGCGGCGGTGGCTCTCGACGGCGTACTCGTCCATCTCCTCGCGCGAGAGGCCGTAGACCTCGGCGACGTTCTGCGCCGTCTGGGTCATCGACATGACGGGTGGTGCATCGAGGATGTAGTCCGGGAAGGGGACGGAGAAGTTGGCGGCGTGGTCGGGCGCCACGTTGCGCTGCTCCGGCGTCGACTCGAAGCGCTTCTTGTTGAACTCGGTGACGCGGTTGCGCTCACCGCGGGCGCCGCCGCCGCCGCCGAGCGAACGCCCCATGCGCTCAATGCCGAGCGCGATGGCGCAGTCCGTGGCGCCGACCATGATCGACTGGGCGACGCGGTGCAGCGTCTCCATGCTCGAGCCGCACTGGCGGTTGGTGTCGAAGGAGCAGACCTCGGCCGGCAAACCGGCGAGCCGCGAGACGTTATTGGCGCCGATGCCGGCGAGCTCCGGCGCGCCCATCACGTTGCCGAGGCCGATGTCCTCGATCATCCACGGGCTGACCTTCTTGTTGCGGTCGAGCAGCGCGCGCAGGACGAGTGCGGCGTTGTCATCGAGCCGATTCCCGACCATGACGCCGCGGCCGCCGCGGGCGAAGGCGGAACGGACACCATCGACGAGGACGACGTTTCTGAGTTCCATGGAAGCCTCCTTTGGCTCGATCATACGGCGGGCGCGGCGTTCATGGTAGCAGGCCGGAGCGCGGCGGCCGAAGGAGATCCAGGGACGCGGATTGCCGAGATCTTCTGCGATGACCGCGTGCCACCGGCCGGTCTAGACCACCAGCCACTGATAGAACAGGTACACCAGCGCGAAGGCGAACAACTGCGAGTCCAGACGGTCGAGGACGCCGCCGTGCCCCGGGATGAGCTCGCTCGCGTCCTTGATGCGCATCGCGCGCTTCAGCGCCGACTCGGCGAGGTCGCCGGCGGTCGCGAACGGCGGCAGCAGCAGCGCCAGCACGGCGATCTGCCAGCCCGTGATCCGAAGGCCGAGGAGGTAGTTGAGCAGCACGACGGCCGCGAACCCCGCCGCGTAGCCGCCGACGAATCCCTCGACCGTCTTCGCCGCGCTGATGCGCGGCGCCAGCCGGCGACGACCCAGCGCGCGTCCGCAGAAGTACGCTGCCGTATCGGTGGCAAACGTCGCGAACACCGTCAGGTACACCCAGTCGCGGCCGTCCGGCAGGTCGCGGACGAGCACGACGAAGCTTCCCAGGACGCCGACGTACAGGAGCGCCCCGGTCGTCCACGACCAGTCGATGGGCGCCGTGTCGACATCGAACCGGGCGACGAGCATGACCAGCGACGCGAGGACGGCGGCGGCTGTGGCCCAGAGCACCCAGTTGTATCCGGCGTGCGCACCGCCGGCCATCGCCGCCGCTGCCGTCGCTGCGAGCAGGCTCATCGGCGAGAGCCAGCCGAAGCGCGGCCGCTGGAACTCGAGCGCAGCGACAGCGAGCGCCGCCGCCACCGCAGCCGCGTACCAGTCGCCGCCGACGAGGATGAGGACGAAGATCAGCGGCACGCCCGCCGCCGCGACGAGCACGCGCTGCGCCAGCGCCGACGGGCTAGCGGCCGTTGCCCGCGGCGTGCCCGGCGTCCTGGCCGCCGTCGTCGCTGACGCCGCCGAAGCGCCGGTCGCGCCGCGCGTAGGCGGCGAGGGCGCGGTCGACCTCCGCGGTGTCGAAGTCCGGCCAGAAGGTGGACGTGGCATAGAGCTCCGCGTACGACGACTGCCAGAGCAGGAAGTTCGAGAGCCGCACCTCGCCGGCGGTGCGGATCACGAGGTCCGGGTCCGGCAGTCCCGCAGTGTACAGGTACGACGAGAACAGCTGCTCGTCGACGCGCTCCGGCGGCACCCCGTCCGCCATCAGCCGCTTCACCGCGCCGATGATCTCCGCGCGGCTGCCGTAGTTGAAGGCGACGGCCACCGTCATCCGGTCGTTGTCCTTCGTCAGGGCGATCGCCTGCTCGACCTTCTTCCGGATCTCCGGCTCCAGCGGCTGCAGGTCGCCGATGTGCACGAGCCGCACGCCGTTCCGGTGCAGCTCCTTCACCTCACGGTTGATGACGCGGCCGATGAGCCGCATGAGCGCGTTCACCTCGCGCCGCGGCCGGGTCCAGTTCTCGGTCGAAAACGCGTACAGGGTCAGCACCTCGACGCCGCGCTCCCCGAACGTCCGGATGATGTTGCGGATGTTCTCCGTCCCGGCCCGGTGGCCGGCGTTGCGCGAGAGGCCGCGCTGCTCCGCCCAGCGGCCGTTGCCGTCCATGATGATGGCGACGTGCCGGGGTACGCGCGGACGATGACCGTTGAGGTCGGTGAGGGTCGGTGCCGGTTCAGCGATCACGTTGCGTCCAGTACTCTCTGCCGCATCGATGTCAGACCTCGAGCAGCTCCTGCTCTTTCGCATGGCCGTGGCGGTCGATCTCGGCGACGAAGTGATCCGTCAGCCTCTGCAACTGCTCCTGCGCCCGCCGTCCTTCGTCGTCGGAGATCGTTTTGTCGTGCTGCAGCTTGCGCAGCTCGTCGAGGCTATCGCGGCGGACGTTGCGGACGGCCACGCGTCCTTCCTCGACCTTCTTGTGCACGACCTTCACCAAGTCCTTGCGTCGGTCCTCCGTCAGCGCCGGCACGACGAGGCGGATGATGTTGCCGTCGTTCGTCGGGTTCAGGCCGAGGTCCGACTTCTGGATCGCCTTCTCAATCGTGCCCAACTGACTCCTGTCCCAGGGAGCGATGGTGATCAGGCGCGGCTCCGGGGAGTGGATCGTCGCCAGCTGGTTGAGCGGCGTCGGCGAGCCGTAGTACTCCACCTTCAGCCCCTCGACGAGCGCCGGCCGCGCGCGTCCGGTGCGCACGGTCTCGAGGTCGCGGTCGAGCGCGACGACGGCGCTCTGCATGCGATGCTCGGCGTCGCTCAACGTCTCGGCGATCATCGAATCCGACCCCTCCCCGCGGCTGCCCGGCGCCTGCCGGCATGGTACATCACCCCGCTCGGGCGGCGATGCGCCGCTCGCATCACGATGGCGTCGTCAGCGCCGGCGCCAGCGTCGTCTTGCCGCTCGCCACGCGCGTGCCGATCGTCTCGCCGCGCACGGCCCGCACGATGGCATCGGGCGAGGCGACGTCGAAGACGAGGATGGGCAGGTCGTTGTCCATGCAGAGCGAGAGCGCGGTGCTGTCCATCACCTCGAGCCGGCGGCTGATCGCGTCCATGTACGTCAGCTCGCTGAAGCGCCGGGCCTGCGGGTGCTTCACCGGATCCGCGTCGTAGACGCCGTCGACGCGGTTCTTCGACATCAGCAGCACCTGCGCCTCGATCTCGATCGCGCGCAGGGCCGCCGCCGTGTCGGTCGTCATGTAGGGGTTGCCGGTGCCCGCCGCAAAGATGACGACGCGGCCCTTCTCCAGGTGCCGCACGGCGCGTCGCCGGATGTAGGGCTCGGCGACCTGCGGCACCGGGATCGCCGTCTGCGTCCGCACCTCGGCGCCCACCTGCTCGATGGCGTCCTGGAGCGCCAACGCGTTGATCACCGTCGCGAGCATGCCCGCGTAGTCCGCCGTCGCCCGGTCCATCCCGGTCTGGCTCGCCGTTGCCCCGCGCCAGATGTTGCCGCCGCCGACGACGACCGCCATCTCGACGCCGAACTCCTTCACGGCGCTCGTGATCTGCACCGCGATGCGGTTGAGCGTCACCGGGTCAATGCCTGAAGACAGGCCGCCCATGAGCGCCTCGCCGCTCACCTTGAGCAGCACGCGCGAGTAGGTCGCCTCGGGCATCGTGCACCCCCGGGTTGTCTACTGGCCGAGCTCGTATCGGGCGAAGCGCCGCACGCGGATGTTCTCGCCGGTCTGCGCGATCGCTTCCTTCACCAGCTGCTCGATCGTGCGGGAGCCATCGCGGATGAACGGCTGCTTCAGCAGCACGGTCTCCTCCGGGCTGCCCTCGGCGTCCGCCGGCAGCTCCTCTTCGCTGACGACGAGCGTGCCCGGCACCCCGGCGATCTGCATCGCGATATCGTGGGCGAGCGTCTTGAAGGTGTCCGTCCGCGCGACGAAGTCCGTCTCACAGTTCACTTCGACGAGCACGCCGATGCGGCCACCCGCGTGGATGTACGACTCGACCAGCCCCTGCGACGTCTCGCGTCCGGCGCGCTTCTCGGCGCCGGCGATGCCCTTCTCCCGCAGGATCTGCACCGCCTGCTCGACGCTGCCGTTGGCCTCGTCGAGCGCGCGCTTGCAGTCCATCACACCGGCGCCGGTCTGCTCGCGCAGGCTCCTCACGTCTTCTGCTGTCGCCAACGTCCGTGTCCTCTCTCGAACTCAAGCCTGCGGCCCGGCAGCTGCGCCCTCCTGCGCCGCCGCGGCGGCCTGCGGCGACTCATCGTCGGGCGATGCCGAGAACGTGCCGGAGGCGATCGATGCCGGATCGAGCCCCTCGCTGTCGTCCGCTTCGCTCGCGTAGTTCTCGATCGTCCGCCCCTCGATGATCGCGTCGGCGATCCGGCTCGCCATCAGCCGCACGGCGCGGATCGCGTCGTCGTTCGAAGGGATCGGATAGTCCACTTCGTCCGGGTTTGAGTTCGTATCACACATCGCGATGATCGGGATGCGCATGCGCAGCCCCTCGGTGACCGCGATGCGCTCCATCGGCGGGTCGACGATGAACAGCGCGCCCGGCAGCCGGCGCATGCTCTTGATGCCGCCGAAGTAGCGGTTCATCTTCTCGATCTCTTCGTTGAGCTTGCCCGCCTCCTTCTTCAGCAGGATGCTGAATTCGCCGCGGTCGCGCCGGTCTTCGAGCCGCAGCAGATGGTCGATGCGCCGCTCCATCGTCTGGAAGTTCGTCAACGTGCCGCCGAGCCAGCGGTTGGTGACGTACGGCATGCCGCAGCGCGTCGCCTCCTGCTCGATCGACTCCTGGGCCTGCTTCTTCGTCCCGACGAACAGCACCGTCTGTCCGCGCGCCGACACGCTGCGCGCGAATTCCATCGCCTGCTGCAAGAGCGGTACCGTCTGCTGCAGGTCGATGATGTGGATGCCGTTGCGCTCGGTGAAGATGAACGGCTTCATGCGTGGGTCCCAACGGCGCGTCTGGTGGCCGAAGTGGACGCCGGCTTCGAGCAGCGACTTCATCGATACGGGCGCGGCGGCTGCGGCTGCGGTGGTCATGGCGCTCATCCTCCCGGACATAAATTTGAGGCCGCAGTTGGCCCCAGGTCCGGTTCGTCCGTGGTCAGTTCCGGCGAAAGTATATCAGCGGCCGCCCCGGTCCGGCAATCGAGGCTGCTTGCGGGTAGTGATGGAAGACCTCACCCCCGGCCCCTCTCCCACGAGGGGAGGGGGCGGCCCGAGCGCTGGGGCGGTGGCCCGCTCTCGCCGACATCTGCCCGCAGCTGAGGGCTCCGATCACCGACGCGACCACCGGCGAGAACGAGGGATGCGTGCCAACCTGACGCTCGACGACGTGCGCGGCATGCCGCCGAACTGCCCGCGCCAGCCCGTACCGGCGGCGCGAGAACGCACGGCGCGACGTCGTGCTCCGCTCCGGCTGAGTTGTCCGCGCGCCGCGCGAGGCCACATACTGACGGCTGATGATGCGCTTCAACCGGGAGCTCCCGAACGGCAACCCGCAAGCCCTCGTACTCGCCATCCCTGGTGAGGGGCCGCTGCACGGCTACGAGGTCGCGAAGGAGCTCGGGCGGCGAGGCGACGACGCCCTCCGCCTTGTCCACAGTCTCCCGTACCCCACCCTCGATCGCCTCGAAGCGCAGGGACTGATCGCCGGCGAGTGGGAGCAGATGACGGGCACGCCGACTCGCACGCGCGATGTCATCACGGAGCGCGGCCGCGACGAGCTGCGCGCGTACATCGAAGCCGAAGCGCGCCAGCAGCCTGGCCGCGAGCCGCGCGCCTCGCGGAGCACGCCGGCGCGCCGCCGGCCGCCCGGGCAGCCGGCCGGCGCCGTGCTCGCGGAGCACCGGCGCGCAGGCGACCTGCCGGACGTCCGGCTGGCGCAGGCGCGCGCCGCGTCGCCGCTCGTCGGCACCGTCACGCCGATGGACCTGGGGCCGACGTGACGCCGCCCGCACTGTGCTGGCGAAAGACAGAGCTGCGCGAGCGATTCTACGCACCGGAGTTCCGCGGCATGTACGACCGCTTCGCCGACGTCATCCACGACTACGTCCGGCGCGACGACGTGATGCTCGACGCGGGCTGCGGCAGCGGACGGGTCTTCCAGTACCAGTTCGACGCACGCCAGCGGCCGGCGCGCATCGTCGGCGTTGACGTGACCGGGGAGCCGGCGGGCAACCGCAACATCGACAGCGCCGCCCGCGCCGACCTGGCCGCGCTGCCGTTCCGGGAGGGCGCGTTTGACATCGCGATCTCGAGCCACGTCGCCGAGCACCTGACGCAGCCCGAGCGAGTGTTCGGCGAGCTGGCACGCGTCGTGCGGCCGGGCGGACGCCTCCTCGTCCTTACGCCCAACCGCTGGCACTACGTCACGATCAGCGCGGCGCTGCTGCCGCACGACCTCCACCTGCGCTTCAATCGCTCGCGCGGCGTCGATGCGCACGACATCTTCCCGACGGTCTACCGGGCGAACACGGAGCGGCGACTTCGCGCGCTGTACGAGGACGCCGGCTTCGAGGTCGAACACCTGTACCAGTTCGAGACTGAGCCGGAGTATCTGGCCTTCAGCCTCCCGACCTACGCCGCCGGTGTCGGCTTCGAGCGCATTGTGAACCGCTTCGAGGCGCTGCGGCACCTGCGCGTCAACCTGCTCGCCGTCGGCCGCCGGCGCTGAGCGCCCGCCACGTCTACGAGCGGTCGGGCGGCCGCAGCCGACGCTCCGGGATCGGGTCTGCGAGCCCGATGGCGCTCGGCTCGACACGGCTCGTCTGCCAGTCGTCGACGGCCTGCGCCGCCGGCAGCCAGCCCGGCAGCGGCATCAGCAGGTAGCGCGACAGCGCGCCGATGTACGGCTCGTACGTCGTGCGCAGGCCGGCGAGCTCGTTGGCGCGGGCGGCGCTGTAGACGAGGCGCGGGTCGGCTTCGATGAGCCGCCGCATCGCCTCCTCTCCGTTCGCATCGAGCCGCTCGTCCGGAAGGATGCTCGGAGCACGCTCGAAGACGTCGCTCAGGTCGACGGCGGCGTGCCGGGCGATCGCGAACGTCAGCTCGGCGCCCCTCGCATCGCGCCCGCTGCTGAACGCCAGCACGAGCGACGCCGTGTCGAGGATCGCCGCCAGGGCGGCCACCCACGACTGCCGTTCGTGCTGCGAGCGGAAGAACATCAGCACCGGATACGACAGATGGCTCTCAAGCAGCTCCGCGGCCCATCGCTCCCAGTCGCGAAGCATCGCCTGCAGCTCGTCGGGGTCATCGGCGGAGCGGCGCAGCAACTCGGCCGCGGTCGGCGGCGAGCCCGCGCGCGCGTCGAGCAGCGAGATCGCGGCTTCGCGGCGCGAGAACGACTGGTAGAACACGGGCAGGTAGCCGACGACGAGCGCCAGGAAGGCGAAGCCGTTCGCGCCTTCGACCACCGTTGTCGCGTGGGCGCCGCCGTTTTGCGGGCTGATATCGCCCAGGCCGAGCGTGAAGAACGTCGTCCCGCTGAAGTAGAGATCCGTGCCGTAGCCCGGGTGCTGCCCCGGCGCCGGCCCGACGTCGCCGGTCGCCCAGTAGATCAGCGAATAGGCCAAGACCAACCCGGTCGCCCAGAGGGCGATCAGCATCAAGAGCGACAGCGGCCCGAAGAAGCCGAGCACGCTGTCGCGCGTGTCGCCGTCGCCGATGCGCCCCGCGCACCACGACCAGAGCCGCCAGCTCGCGCGATAGAAGTACCGGGCGGGCCGCGCCGACCGCTGCACGCGCCGCGGCAGCACGATCACCTCGAAGACGTCCCAGAGCACGATGGCGATCAGCAGCGCGCCCGGGATGGCGGCGAAGATCATCGCCGTGGGAGCGCGTGTCGCCCGCGCCGCGGTGCGCGGTGCACCGGGCGACGACGGCCGGCAGGCGCCTGCATCGGCGTCAAGACAGCCACTTGCGCGCCATCCGCTCGACGGATGCGACGTCGGCGTAGACGCGCTGGCGCATGCCCTCGCGCTGGTCTTCGGGCACCGGCGCTTCCGGCGACGCGACCATCGCGCCGAAGAGGAAACCGACGATCTGCCAGATCGCCACGGCGACGATCTCGAACCCCTTGTACCACTCCGCGCGGTCGATGCCGTGCCCGAGCCCGCGCTCGAGCTCGTCGAGATAGTGCTCGAGCAGCTCCGGCACGTTCGGCGGGTTCTGATAGGTGAGGAAGCGCCCGACGTCCGCTGACGCGAGGCCGACGCCGACGATCTCCCAGTCGATGACGACGGTCTGCGGGCCGTCCGGGCCGTGCCGGAAGCCCAGGTTGCGATTGTCGAAGTCGTAGTGGCAGAGCGTCAGCGGCATGCCGTCGATCGCACGCAGCAGGCGGTCGGGCTCGCGGAAGAGGCCCTCGATGAGCCGACGCGTCTCCGGTTCCAGCGAACCGAGCAGGTTCGTGATGCCGTCGGCCAGCCACGGCCACTGCGCGTGCATGTAGCGCGTCGCCTCCGCAGGCTCCGGCACGTTGTCGATCGTCTCGACGATCAGCCGGTACCAGGAGTCGACGGGTGTGCGCAGGCTCATGAGCCACGGTTGCGACAGCACGTCGTCCCGCTGCCAGAATCGCGCGTGGAACGCCGCCAGATGCGAGAGGATCAGCCGGATCGTCTCGTCCGGCAGTGCCTCGACGATGCCGAGACGCGCCATATCGGCGCTGACGTCCTCGAGGAAGGCCCAGTACTGACCATGGGCGGCGTCGTGAATCACGTCGAGGTACGGATGATGGAACGTCGCCGGCAGCTGGTCGAGGAGTCCGGTCTTGAACGCGAGCAGCTCGCGATGCTGCGTGTCGCCGATGAGCGTCGACACGGCATCGCGCGGCGCCCGCCGGCGCAGGATCATGCGGGACGAGCCGCTGCCGCGGCTGCACTCGTAGTCGAACTCGATGACGTCGAAGCTCTTGTTGCCGAACTTCGGATAGGCGAACGGCTCCGACTGCCCCAGGCGCAGCGAGCTGACGCGGGCCCGCTCGTCGCCGAGTAGCCGCCGCGCCGCCGTGTTCAGGTATTCGGGCGTGATCTCTTCGGGGGTACGGGGGATGATGTTCGTCGCCATGAGCGCCTCCTCTGTGCGCCGCAGTGTATCCCGCGCCGCCTGCCAGGCCACCGCCGCGCCTCCACAGCTCACAGCGAGCAGCGCGCAGGCGCCAAACCGAACCGGCAACCGACGATCCGTTACCATGCACCATGCTCACAAAGCGGATCATCCCCTGCTTCGACGTCGACGACGGGCGCGTCGTGAAGGGCATCTCGTTCGTCGAGCTGCGCGACGCGGGCGACCCGGCGGAGCTGGCGAAGGCGTACGACGCGCAGGGGGCGGATGAGCTGGTCTTTCTCGACATAACAGCCAGTTCGGACGACCGCTCGACAACCTACGACATGGTGGCGCGCACGGCCGACGAAGTCTTCATCCCGTTCACCGTCGGCGGCGGCGTGCGCAGCGACGTTGATGTGCGCGTGCTGCTCGAACTCGGCGCCGACAAGGTCTCGCTGAACAGCGCCGCCGTCGCGGACCCGCGCCTGATCGCCGTCGCGTCTGAGCGCTTCGGCTCCCAGTGCATCGTCGTCGCCATCGACGCGCGCGCCGTCGGTGAGGGCGCGTGGGAGGTCTACACGCACGGCGGCCGCACGGCGGCCGGGCTCGACGCCGTCGCCTGGGCGAAGCGCGCCGTCGAGCTCGGCGCCGGCGAGCTCCTTGTCACGAGCATGGATGCCGACGGCCACAAGGACGGCTACGACATCCCGCTCACCCGCACGATCAGCGAGAGCGTCGACGTGCCCGTGATCGCCAGCGGCGGCTGCGGACATCCGCGGCACATGGTCGATGTCATCGTCGATGGCCGCGCCGACGCGGTACTGGCGGCGAGCATCTTTCACTTCGGCCAGTACTCGATCGCGGAGACGAAGCGCTATCTGGCGGCCCATGGCGTGCCGGTCCGCCTGCAATGAGGCGAGCGCCGGCGACCAGCGCCCGCGACTACAGGCGCGACGGCTGCGCGTGGCGGATGCTGCGCCGGTCGCCCGTCGCACGGGCCGATCTTCGGCCGGCGCCCGCGCCTCTGTCGTGCGGGGGCGCCAGCGCGTGATGGGGCATTGGCAGGGCAACGAGCGCGGAGTTGCATCGTCCCCTCCGGCGCAGCGGAGAGGGACACGAAGAGGGAAGCCATGACGCTCAACTACAACCCGCAGGGACTGATCCCGGCGGTCATCCAGGACGACGAGACGAACGCTGTGCTCATGCTCGGCTACATGAATCCCGAGACGCTGCGGCTCACCCGGGAGTGCGGTCAGGTCGTCTTCTGGAGCCGCAGCCGCCAGGAGATCTGGCACAAGGGCGCCACCAGCGGCGATTATCTGGAGGTCCGCTCGATGAAGGCGGACTGCGAGAACAACTCCCTGCTGATCCGGATCCGGCTGGTCGGCAACGCGACCTGCCACACCGGCGCCTACTCCTGCTTCTTCAACGACGTCGATCCCGCCGACGGGACGCCGTAGCTCGCCGCCTCTGCGCGGTCACTCCGTCGGCGAGCGCGCCGCGCTCACCTGGTGCGTTCCTCCGCCGCGTCGATCAGCCCCAGCTTCTCCATCCGCATGCGGATCGAGCCCGGCTGCCGCTGGAGCTTCCGCGCGATCTGCTCCGGGCCGTCGCCCACACCCGCGTACCGTTGCACGAGCGTATCCTCTTCGTCGCTCCAGCGCTCGTACGCGCGCGCGTGCTCGCGGCGCACCTCCAGCTGAGACGCCGTGAACTTGACCGGGCGCCGGCCGTTCCGAGCGTCCATCGCCGCCAGCGTCGGCTCGACGGTTGCCGGCGGGCCGTCGTCCGACGTCTCCTCGTTCGCCGGGGCGTCGATCGGCGTTCGCGCGGCAGGCGCGGCTACCTCGGCGAGCACGGCATCGCCGTAGCGTTCGAGCTTCGCCGGCCCGACGCCGCCCACCGCGAGCAGCGCCTCCGGCGTCGTCGGCCGCGCGTCGGCGATGCCGCGCAGCGCCGCGTCGGTGAGCACGACGTACGCCGGCACGCCGTCCGCCGCCGCGCGTTGCATGCGCCACGCCTTCAGGCGCGCGAACAACGCCGCACCGTCGCCGTCGAGCCCGGCGGCGGGCCCGACGACGCCCGGCCGTGAGCCCGGCCGATGCCCTCCGCTCGCCGCTTCCGCCGGCAGCCGCAGCTGGCTCGGGCGCGCGCCGGAGATGACGTCGGCCGCACGGCGGGTGATCTGCAGCGTCGCCCGCTCGGTGCCGACGGCGAGCATGCCGGCGGCCACCAGCCGCCGCAGGAGATGCCGCAGCCACATCTCGCGGCGCTCGCGCAGCAGGCCGAAGCCGGCGCGGCGCTGCCAGTCGTACGCGCGCACCTGCCGGCTCTCCTCGCCCATCAGGTAGCTGACGATGACGTTCGCGCCGACGGCGAAGGGCAGCGCGCGGACGGCGGCGAGCGCCGCGCGCACCGTCTCGGCCGACGCCGCCTCGTCTGGTTCTGGCGGCCGCTCGTCGGCCGCCGATGCGCGGCAATTGTCGCAGTGCCCGCAGCCGCCCAACTCCTCCGCCTCGTCCTCGAAGTAGCGCAGGATCGCGTCGTGGCGGCACTCCGCCGTCTCGGCGTAGGCGATCATCGCCCGCAACAGCTCGCGGCGATGCAGCGCCTGCTCCGGCGCCGGCTCTCCGTCCGAGGCGATGAGCCGGAAACGCCGCTGGATGTCCGTGTCCGAGACGAGCAGCACCCCGGCCGCCGGCATGCCGTCGCGACCGGCGCGGCCGACCTCCTGGTAGTACGCCTCGACCGACTGCGGCACGGCGTGGTGCATGACGAGGCGGATGTCCGGCCGGTCGATACCCATGCCGAATGCGTTCGTCGCCGCCACGACATCGAGCGCGCCGGCCTGGAACCGCTGCTGCACGGCGGTGCGCTCTTCGCCGCTCATGCCGGCGTGATAGTGATCGGCGCGCCAGCCAGGCCCGCGCAGCGCCGCCGCTACGCTCTCGGCGTTCGAGCGCGTGGCGGTGTACACCAGCGCCGTGCCGCGTCCGCCGCGCGGCTTGCCGATGGCGCGACGGAGCTCCGTCGCGATCAGCTGCTCCTTCGCTCTGGCGCCCGCCGCCTCGACGACCGACAGCTCGAGGTTGTGGCGGGCGAACCCCCGCAGCACCTGCACGGCAGCCGGCATGTGCAGCCGCTCGACGATCTCGCGTCGAACCGCCGGCGTCGCCGTCGCCGTGCAGGCGATGAGCCGCGGCGGCCGCAACCGCTCGACGAGCGCGCCGAGCTGTAGGTAGTCGGGGCGGAAGTCGTGGCCCCAGTGGCTGATGCAGTGCGCCTCATCGACAGCCAGCAGCGAGATCGGCAGCCGCGCCAGCACCTCTTCGACGAAGCGCTCCGATGCCAGCCGCTCCGGCGCCACGTACAGCAGCTTGACGCCGCCGGCCAGCGTCAGCTCCGTCCGGCTGCGCACGTCGTGCGGCTCCAGGTTTGATGCCAGGTACGTCGCAGGGATGTTGCGCGCGTGGAGCGACGCCACCTGGTCCGCCATCAGCGCGACCAGCGGAGTCACCACCAGTGCCATGCCGTCGAGGTCGACGGCGGGCTGCTGGAAACACATGCTCTTGCCGCCGCCGGTCGGCGCCACGACCAGCACCTGTCCGGGCCCATGCTCCAGCGCGTCGATCGCCTCGCGCTGCCAGTCGTACAGTTCCACCTACACCTCGCCGCCGTTGGCCTCGACCGGCGTCCAGCGCCGCTTGCCGTCGGGCGTCTCGCTCAGGCGGCCGAGCCCGGGGTACGGGCAGTGCACGGCGACGACGAGCTCGCGCTCATCGATCGCCCGCCGCACGACGGCCTTCTTCGTCTCCATCGCCTGCAGCGGGAAGACGTCGAACGACGACACCCACGCCGTCCGCTCCAGCTGCACCGAATGCTGCACCATGTCGCCGATGTAGATCGCCCGCTCGCCCGCCGATGCCAGCAGCACGCTGGCGTGGTCCGCCGTGTGCCCGGGCGTGTCGACGACGATCACCTCGTCCGTGATCTTCGTCTCCCCGTCGATCAGCTCGAGCTGCCCGGCCGCCTCGAGCGGCAGGATGTTTTCCGGCAGGTAGGTCGCCCGCGTGCGCTCGTTCGGATGCGTCGCCGCCTCCCACTCGCCGCGGCGGATCAGATAGCGCGCGCGACGGAACGTCGGCACGAAGCTGCCGGCGTCGTCGGCGCGCGTGTTCCAGCCGCAGTGGTCGGCGTGCAGGTGTGAGTTGACGACGACGTCGACGTCCTCGGGCCTCACGCCGACGGCGCGCAGGCCATCGAGCAGCGTCCCCTCGCTCGCCGGCGACGACTGCGCCCGGACGCGCTCCTTATCGCCCACGCCGGTCTCGATGAGGATCGTCTTCCCGGCGGACCGGACGAGCAGCGAGTTCAGCCCGAGCGCCATCTGATAGCGCTCGTTGAGCGGGATCGCCAGCCGCTCCCACATGATGCGCGGCACGACGCCGAAGACGGCGCCGGCGTCCTGGTAGTACGTGCCATCGCTCAGCACCAACAGGTCGAGATTCCCCAGCCGGTGTCGTGCGGCCATGTGTTGATCCTCGCCTCAGGGTCGACCGCGTGGCGTCGCTGCGCGTCGACGGCGCGGCGTTCCGGAGCGCGGCGCTCGGTCGCAGGGTTCGTCGACGCTGGCGCAACATCGTCAGCATTCTAGAACGTCTGTGCGAGTACGATAGGCCGATCGAGCGCCTGCGTCAACTGCTCCGGGCGCCATCCGCAGAGTGGGACTGGCGCGCCCGGCATCCGGTCGCCGCTGCCTACAGATGCGCAGCTGCGATGCTGATGCCGTACCCGACGAGCAGCAGCACGCCCACCATCGCGTGCAGCTGGACGTTCTTGCCCAGCGTTGCCATCAGCTCGTACGGGGCGCCGTACTGCTCCCGAATGCCGCGATAGATCTGGAACACCAGCGGCAGCGCCAGCAGCGCCAGCAGCGTCGGCAGCGGGATGACGCCGCTCACCGCGGAGACGGCGATCGCCGCGAACGCGGCGAGCGCCGCGACCAGGAAGGCCTTCGTCACGATGTCAGCGCTCCAGCGTACGGGGAGCGTCCGCTTGCCGACGAGCGCGTCGCTCCGCCGGTCGGGGATCTCGTTGAGGTAGAGGATGAGCGCGATCAGGATCGCCACCGGGATCGACGCGACGAACGGCTCGGCGGACCACTGCTTCGTCTGCACCAGGTACGCGCCGACCACCATGATCGGCCCGAATCCGAGCGCCGTCGTCACTTCGCCCAGCCCGCGATGCACGAGCTTGAGCGGCGGCGCCGTATAGAAGACGCTCAGCAGCACGCCGATGACGCCGACGATGAGCAGCGGCAGCGAGCCTCGGTATACGACGAGGAAGAGCCCGATGGCGATGCCGACGGCGTATGCGCCGAGGCACAGCGCCCCCATCTGGCGCAGGGTCACGAGTCCGCGCTGGACGACGCGCGAGCCGCCGCTGAACTGCGTCGGGTTGACGTTCGCCGCATCGGCGCCGGAGAGCGTATCGAACACATCGTTCGCGACGTTCAGCCCGATATGGATGGCGGCGCCGCCGATCAGCGTCAGCAGCGCCAGCCACCAGTTGAAGTGGTCGTGCTTGGCGGCGACGGCGATGCCGAGCAGCACCGGCACGATCGTCGCCGTCAGGAACGGCAGGCGCGTCGCCAGCAGGAACGTCCAGAAGCGCGAGAGCCGCGGCTTCACCTGCCGTCCCTGCTCCGCCGACACCTGCGCCAGGTACTTCCGCGCCTGCTCGTTCGAGCGCTCGGAGTACTCGAAGAACGGCGTCTCCTTCTCGTCCCAGCCCCAGGCGCGCGCCGGCGCCAGGATGCGCGCGCCGCCGCGCGCCTGCAGCCGGCCCCACAGCTCGATGTAGCGTCGCTGGTCGTAGCCCGTCCCCGGCTGCGGCCGGATGTGGCTGACCGTGACGTTCACCTCGCTCTCCACGGGCAAGGCGATGCCGCTGGCCGCGAGCACGAGCTCGCCGCGCCCGGCGTCGACCTCGAACAGCGCCGGGGTCTGCAGCGGGTAGCCGTCGTCGTCGGTCCAACTCACGATCGCGTGGGGATACGTCGCGAGCTTGTCGAAGAGCCTGCGGTCGATCTTCATCGCGCCGCCTCCGCCGCCGCGAGCGTCGCCGTCCGGGGCGGCTTCGAGGGGTCGCCGTCGTCCCACCAGTAGACGCGCCGCGGCGTCACTTCGATAATCGACCGCTCGAAGAACAGGGGCAGCGCGAACCGCTTGCCGAGGAATTGGTCGATCGCCGGCTCCTTCGCCCGCCAGAGCGGCAGCACCTGCTCCCACGTCTCGTGCGGGTCGTCCTCGACCACGCGCGCATCGCCCTGGATGCTGCAGCGCGCCGTCAGTCCACCGGTGGCGACCGGGTCGGTGATCGAGAGGCTGACGCGGCCGTCGCGCTTGATGTGCTCGAGCTTCCTCGAGAAGAGGATGCTCGAGGTCATGTACACACGCTCGCCGTCCCATAGCGGGATCAGCGGGTGGACCACCAGGCGACCGTCGGCGCCGATGACGGCCAGCTCGCACACCAACGCCCGCTGTAACAGCTCATCGACCAGCTTCGGCATCTCACGCATCAGACTCGGCTCCCGTCCTCCGGCATCGGCCTGCTCCGTCGCGTTCCCGCGCGTGATTGGATGCGACGTGGCATCCACCCGAAGCGTACCGCGTCCGCCGGATGATGCATGCCGCCGCTAATCAGCGCTCATGCACCGGCCAGATAACACATGCGGAGCAAGCGCGAGCGGGTGGGGGCACGCCGCGCCATCGCCCAGCCGGCGCCGTCGCGCTGCAGTCAGGCCGCCGGCGCCGCGCGCACGCGTCACCGCCGGTCGCTCGCCCGTCGATCTCGACATCGTGCGGACTCGCGTGTACGATAGGCGCCTGAACGAGAACAGAGACGGAGGCCCGGCCATGGCCACTACCGCGTACCTCACCGATGCCGCGTCCATCTCGACCGGCGCGACGCGACGGCTCGCGCTCGTCACCGGCGCCTCGTCCGGCATCGGGCGCGGCTTCGCAGAGCAGTTGGCGCGGACAGGATACGACGTCGTCGTCGTCGCCCGCCGCCGCGATGTGCTCGATACCCTCGCATCGGACCTGCAGTCCGCGCATGGCGCGCAGGTGGAGGTGCTCGAGGCCGATCTCGCGACCGACGCCGGCGTGACGGCGGTCGAGGAGCGTCTCGCGCGCGGCGACATCGATCTTCTCATCAACAACGCCGGCTTCGGCACGCGCGGGGAGTTCGCCGAACTGCCGGTCGCTCGCGAGCTGCAGGAGATCGATCTCAATGTGCGCGCGCTCGTGCGGCTCTGCCATGCGGCGCTTCCCTCGATGTGCGCGCGAAGCGCCGGCGGCATCATCAACGTCGCCTCGACCGGCGGCTTTCAGCCGGTGCCGTTCATGGCGACCTACGCGGCGACGAAGGCGTTCGTCCTGCACTTCAGCGAGGCGTTACACGAAGAGGTGGCGCCGCACGGCGTGACGATCACGTGCCTCTGCCCCGGGCCGGTGAAGACCGCGTTCCAGGAGACGGCCGGCATCGATCGGTCGGCGATGCCGTCGATCGCCTACGTCTCGGTCGAGGGCGTCGTGAGCGCCGCGCTCGCCGCGCTGCAGCGCGGGCGCGCGATCGCGATCCCCGGCGCGCTCAACCGCGCGACGGCCCAGGGCGCGATGCTGATGCCGCGCGTCGTCACCCGCAAGATCGCCGGCTCGATGTTCCGGCACGCCGGCTCGAAGCGCCGGGGATAGCGCTCGATCGATCGACGACGAGCAGGTGGCGATCGGCGTCACCGCGTTCCGGCGCGTGACGAGCGGCACCCGTACCTGCGCGAGGTGCTCAACCCGGCCTGCTCGAGGACTCGACCACCCTACCGCTGGAGCGCGCTGCTTGCGGTGCGCGCCGACGCTGGTTGAGGAACGCGGAAACCGCGGCGTTCGGCGCGCATTGCCCACGCCGGGGCGCGTTGGCCGGGCGTGGCGGTCGCGGCGGTGGTTCAGCCGAAGTTGTGAGACGTCGGCGCGCGCAGGCGCTCGGCTGCTCTGCGGGCTTGCGGTACGGGCAGCGCCTCGAAGCGCTCCGCCAGCAGGTTGACGGTGCCTTCCTTCCGCTGCAGCGTCCCCGCGACGATCACGAACGGTTCGCCGCGCACGAGCGCCCGCTGCCGCTCGTGCAGCCACGGCGGCACGATGATGTTGAGCATCCCGAACTCATCCTCCATCAGCAGGAAGACGAAGCCCTTCGCCGTTCCCGGCTGCTGGCGGCAGACCACCATCCCCGGCACGCGCACCCGCTCGCCGTCCGGCATGCGCAGCAGGTGCCGCAGCGACGGCATCGCTTCGCCGATCGCCGGCCGCATCAGCGCCATCGGGTGGTGCCCCGGCGACAACGAGAGCAGGTTGTAGTCCGCGGCCATCTGCTCCCACGTCGTCATGTCTTCGAGCCGCACGCTGTCCTGCGCGATGGGCAGCGGCAGCGTCAGCTGCACGTGTGGCGGCCGGTAGAGCAGGCCCAGCTGCCACAGCATCTCTCTCCGGTTCAGCCCGAACGCATCGAAGGCGCCGGTCTGGATCAGGTTCTCGATAGCTTCCTCGGACACGGCGTGTGGTGCGCCATGCGGCAGCGCCGGAGCACGCTTGTGATGTTGGATGGCATCGGCGGCCACCGCTCCGGCCAGCCGCCGCCAGCCGCCAGCCTCCGTCCGGGCGTGCGCGATCGGCGTGATGCAGATCCGCCGCACGAAGTCCGCCAGCGAGGCGAACGGCCCCCCGCGCGCGCGCTCGTCGACGATCGCCTGGGCCGGGCCGGCGCCGATGCCGCGGACGTAGCCGAAGCCCACGCGCACGGCATCGTGCTCGACGCTGCAGGTCGCGGCGCCGGCGTTGATATCCGGCGGCAGCACGGTCACGCCGTGGCGCCTGGCGTCGTGCACGAGCACGTGCGGCGGGTAGAAGCCCATCGGCTGGGCGTTCAGCAGCGAGCAGAGGAACTCCACCGGATAGTAGCGGCGCAGCCACGCGGACTGGAACGCGAGGAAGGCGAAGGCCGCCGAGTGGCTCTTCGGGAAGCCGAACTCGGCGAAGGCGACGATCTTCTCGAACACCGTCTTCGCCACCTCGTCGCTGACGCCGCGGGCCCGTGCGCCATCGCGGAAGAGCGCGTAGAACCGCGCCATGTTGTCGCGCGAGCGCTTGCGGCTCATCGCCCGCCGCAGCGCTTCCGCCTGCCCCTCGGTGAAGCCGGCGACGGCGACGGCCGCCTGCAGCACCTGCTCCTGGTACAGGATCACCCCGAGCGTCTCGCTCAACACCGGCTCCAGGCTCGGATGGTCGTACGGCGGACGGAAGCCGGGGTCGGCGAGCTGCGCCTGGCGGTGCCGCACGTACGGGTTGACGGCGCCGCCGACGATCGGCCCCGGCCGGATGATCGCCACCTGCACCGTCAGGTCTTCGATCGACCGCGGCCGCGTGCGTGGCAGCATCTGCATTTGCGCCCGGCTCTCGATCTGGAAGACGCCGACCGTATCCGCTGCACAGATCAGGTCGTACACCTCCGGGTCGCCGAAGTCGATCCGGCTCAGGTCTTCGATGCGGCCGTGCTGCTCCGCGATGAGGTCCGCGCACTCTTCGACGAGCGAGAGCATGCCGAGCGCAAGGAAGTCGATCTTGATGAAGCGCGCATCATCGACAGAATCCTTGTCCCACTGGCAGATGTAGCGGCCGGCCATCGCCGCCTGCTCCACCGGCACCAGCTCGACGATCGGCTTGGTCGAGATCACCATGCCGCCGACGTGCTGGCTGAGGTGGCGCGGGAAGCCGGAGATCTGCTGCGCGAGTGCGATCAGGTCACGCCAGATCGGCGCGTCGATCTTGCCGGCGTACTCGTCGTACAGGGACATCTCGTGGGCGATGTCGCCGGCCGATCCCCAGCCGGCGCGCTTCGCCAGCCGGTCGAGCTCGCTCTCGGCGATGCCCAGCGCCTTGCCGACGTCGCGGATCGCGCTGCGCAGCTTGTACGTCGGGAAGCTCGCGACGAGCGCCGCATGCTCGCGGCCGAAGTGCTCGTACACTCGCAGGATCAGCTGCTCGCGGATGTCGCGCGGGAAGTCGAGATCGATGTCCGGGACGGAGGCGATCTCGTCGTTCAGGAAGCGGCCGAGGTAGAGGTTGTGCTTGATCGGGTCGACGTGTGACAGGCCGATGAGGTAGCAGAGGATCGACCCGACGGACGAGCCGCGGCCGCGACCCGGCGGCAGGCCGGAGCGGCTGCGCGCGGTGTGGCCGCCGCGGACCTCTGCCGCCACCTCGCGGCTCAGCTCGAGGAGCTCGCGGTAGATCAGGAAGAAGCCCGAGAGGCCGTGCTTGCGCACCAGCCGCAACTCCTCCTGCAGCCGCCGCTTGACGCGCTCCGGGATGCGCCCCGCCACGCTGCCGTAGCGTTCGCGCGCCGCCTGCCGGCACACCGTCTCCAGGTACGCATCGGCGTCGGAGCCGTCCGGCGGCGTATAGTCGGGGAAGCGATACTCAAGGTCCCGCGTGAGGTCGAAGGTGCAGCGTTCGGCGATGCGCGCGCCTTCGTCGAGCGCCTCCGGCCAGGCGGCGAAGAGCTCGGCCATCTCTTCCGGCGACTTCAGGTAGTACTCCGAGTTCTCACGCCGCTCGCGATGCGACGCCTCGAGCGTCGTCCGATGCCGGATCGCCACCATCACGTCCTGCAGGCGGTGGCGTGCGCGCTCGTGGTAATGCACGTCATTCGTCGCGACGTAGCGCAGCCCGTGCGCCTGCGCCAGCGCGACGAGACGCCGGCAGCGCTCCGTGTCGCCGTGCACCAGGTTCTGCTGCAGCTCGACGTAGAAGTTCTCCCGACCGAACAGCGCGATATAGCGCTCGACGGCAGCTTCCGCCGCCGCAGGCTCGCCCGCCGCGACGAGCGCCGGCACGAGGCCGCGCTTGCAGCCGGAGAGCGCGATGAGGCCGCGCGTGTGCTGCGCCAGCGCCGCGAGCGAGAGGCGTGGCTCCTTGCGGGCGCTCGTCAGGTGCGCGGTCGAGAGGAGACGGCAAAGGTTGCCGTACCCCTCGCTGTCCCTTGCCAGCAGAGTCAGGTGGTGGCCGTCCTCGAGCGTCACCTCGGCGCCCGTGATCGCGCGGATGCCGAAGGCGCGGGCGGCCTGCGCGAACTCCATGGAACCGTAGAGCCCGTCGTGGTCGGTGAGCGCCAGCGTCTCATAGCCCAGGTCGCGCGCGCGCAGGATCAACTCGTCGGGGCTGGAGGCGCCATCGAGCAGCGACCAGCAGGAGTGGAGGTGGAGCTCGGCGCGGTAGCGGTGGGCCGGGGCTGCCATATCAGGTATATTTTCCCGCGAATGTATCACCGGGAGGCGGATGATGGCCCGGCGCTAGTACCGCTGCAGCCACCATACTCCTCCTGCCTCCGCCCCCTCGCCCAGATCCCGGTACACCGTCAGCACCCGCCCACCCTCCAGCCGCAGCTCGTAGTACATTCGCGAGAGCGCCGCTTCCCGCCACCACTCGTCGTCGATGCGCCAGCGGTCCTGCACCGCCTCGACTTGCCGCCGCGCCCCCTCGAACACCAGCGAGCGCGGCATCCCCTGCGCGTCCGCTTCGACCTGCAGCCGTCGCGGCGCCCCTAGAGGTCGTAGTCGATGAGCGCGTACCGGCGTTCGGGGATCCGCGACCAAGGTTCCACCTCCACCACGCGCGCCACCTGCGGCTCGCCGCCGAAGCGCGCCTTCAGTTGATGCAGCGTCGCGATGAGTTGCGCCCGCCGCCGCGGCTGCTCGGCGAACAGCAGGCTGCGCTGCTTTCCCGTCTCCCCGCTCAGGTCGATGAACTCCAGCCCCATCTCCTCGACCGGCGCCGTCAGTTGCAGCGGCTCGATGAGCTTCTTCAGCACGAAGAGCAGCGCCTCTTCGTCCGCTGTCGGCTCCCGCAGCGTCAGCGTGTGCTCCCAGCTGCCGCCGCCCAGCAGCGCCAGCCGCAGCCGCAGCTGCCGCACCAGCCGATGGCGCATCGCCGGCCGCGTGGTCAGCCGGCCGATCAGTTGCTGCGCGGCGATCAGCAGCGCTGCGCTATTCACCGTCGCCGAGGGCATCGCCAGCGTCCCGCTGACCGGCTCGCTGCGCGCGCGCGGCACGAACGGCGCCGGGTCGATGCCGCGCGCCAGCTCCCACAGCTGGCGCCCCTCGCGCCCGAACTGCGCCTGCAGCGCCCCGATCTCGACCGCGGCGACCTCGCCGATCGTGCTCAGGGCATAGAGCGCGAGCTTGCGCTGCGTCGCGTACGACACCGGCAGAAACGAGGTGCCCAGCGGTCCGACGAATGCCTGCTCGCTGCCCGCCGGCACGAACGTCAGCTCCCCGGGCGCGCTCACCGTCGCCGCCGTCCAGGCGATGAACTTCCCCTCGCCGATGCCCACGCTCGCCTCCACGCCGGCGCCCGCTCGTACCGCCCGCAGCAGGCGCTCGCCCGCCCGTTGCTGCGCCTCCGCTTCGGCAGCTTGGTCGATCGCGGCGAAGACCGTGCCTTCGGCATCGTCGGCCGCCTCGACGCGCGGCTCCGTATCCTCGATGGCATCCAGCAGGGCGTCCGCCGCCCGGCGGTAGAAGACGGGATCCGGTGGCAGCACGACCAGATCGGGCGCCATCGTCCGCGCATCGCGGAGCGGCATCCCCCGCCGGATGCCGAGCGCCGCCGCTTCCGGGGAGCAGTCGATGATCGTGCGGTCCCCCGACAGCGCCTCGCCGATGGCGATCGCCTGCCGCCCGAGATCGGGAGCGCGCGCCCGTTCGAGCGCGATGCGGAAGTGGGGGATGGTGATACACGCCAGGCGCATGTGCCGGCTCCGTGAGAGGAGATTCGCCCTTCGAGGCAGCGCCTGCAGAGGGGTTGGCCGTAGTATAGAACGGATGTACTAGAATTTCAAGCAGGATCTTCTCATCGGCTGAGGTGCGGGTGATGCCGAACGGAACGGCCAGGCTGCTGCCAGCACGGCGAACGAACGGTTCTATGTGGCGGTCGTGAGATAGGCCTGGGAGGCGCGACGCCGCTTGCTGTGCGGATTCGCTCAACAGCGCGCCATTGCGGCCGAGAATCAAGGTGTGAGGAAGCTTGGCTTCGTGCTGCTGGGCGGCTGCGCCATCGGACTCGCCCTGGGTGGGGTCAGCGTCAGTCAGTCGTCCGACCGCCTGAACACTGATACGATCGTCAGCATCGCGCTGCTCGCGCTGGTCTCGGCGCTGGTCTGCGTGGCCTACTTCGCGGCGCGCCAGGAGTTCAACAGGACGAAGGGCGCCGTCAACGAGCTCAACGCCCAGCTCCTGCGCAAGGAGATCGAGCTCGACCATCTCGCCGCCGTCGATGAGCTCACCGGCCTCTACACGCGCCGCCAGTTCGACGACCAGGTGCGGCTCGAGTTCGAGCGCTCGCGACGCTACAAGCGGCCGCTCGCCCTGCTCCTGATCGAAGTCGACGACATGCAGGCGCTCGGCGAGCGCGTCGGCCGCCTCGGCCGCGGCTACCTGATGTCGCAGGTGAGCGAGATCCTGCGCAGCCGCCTGCGCGTCAACGACCTCGGCGGCCGCTACGCCCCGGAAACGATGGGACTGCTGCTGCCCGATTCGGCGGAGACGCAAGCCATCGCCGTCGCCGACAAGATTCGCGGGCAGGTGCAGGTCAACAGCTTCATGAGCGAGCCGTACGACAACCCGCTGCGCCTCACGCTCTCGATCGGCATCGCCCTCTTGCCGCACGACGAGATCACGTCCTACGGCGAACTGGAGAAGGCCGCCGAGCGGGCGCTTTCTTCGGCGAAGGCGGCGGGCTTCGATTCCCTCTGCGTGCACGGCTCGTCGCAGCCGGTCCGCACCGCCGGTGGGGGCGACATGTCGCTGGCCAGCTGACCGGCCCGCTGTAGGTCGCGCATCACCTCACCTATACTCGGGCCGTATGATCGAGCAGCAGCCGGGCATCCGGCCGATGGTCGCCATCGCGGCACCGCGCGTCGTCGCGCCGTCTGGCGCCGGGTGGTGGTCTGGTGGCGGCCCGGGGGCGGCGCGATGCCGGTAGCGCGGCTGCGCGGCGTCGTCGAAGAGGCCGGTGACGACTGGGTGATCGTCGGTGTCGGCGGCCTGGGCATGCTCGTCTCCGTGCCGGCCCCCGCCGCCGAGGCGCTGACCGCCGGTGCCCGTGCCGAGCTGTTCACTCACCTGCATGTGCGTGAAGACGCGCTGACACTGTACGGCTTCACGAGCGTCGAGGAGCTGCGACTCTTCGAGCAGCTGATCGGTGTCAGCGGCATCGGTCCCCGCGCGGCGCTGGCGCTCCTGTCATCGCTCGACTACGCGCAGCTCACGCTGGCGATCGTCGGCGGCCAGGTCGACGCGCTGCGGCGGGTGCCGGGCATCGGCCAGAAGACGGCGGAGCGGCTCGTGCTCGAACTGCGCGACAAGGTGACGCCGCCGGCCGCAGCCGAGGCCGCGCGGCCGGCCGCTATGCCCGAGCGCGATGGCGAGCTGATCGCCGCGCTGCTCGGGCTTGGCTACTCGCAGCCGGAGGCGACGGCAGCGGCCGGGCGTGTCGATGGCGCCGGGCTGCCGCTCGAGGACCGCGTGCGCGCCGCCCTGCAGTACTTCGCCGGCTAGCCTGTGCCGCGCGGCATGGGGCCGGAGCGACAATCCGGGGCGTGTCGCCGCCCGGCGACGCCTGCGCGCCGCGCTACCCCAGCGCGTCCTTGATCTTGCCCATGATGCCGCGATCCTCCTGCGGCTTGACGTCGGACCCCAGCGACTCCGCCAGCCGGCGCAGCAACTCCTTCTGCTCCTTCGACAGGTTCTTCGGCGTCACGACGTTGGCGCGCACGATCATGTCGCCGCGGCCGCCGCCGCGCAGGTGCGGTACGCCCTTCCCGCGCACGACGAACAGCTCGCCGGTCTGTGTGCCGGCGGGGATCCGCAGCTCGTACGGCTCGTTGTCCACCGTCGGCACCTCGACGGCGTCGCCGAGGCCCACCTGCGCGAAGTTCAGGTCGAGGTCGAGCAGGATGTCATCCTCGTCGCGGCGGAAGAACTCGTGCGGCCTGACGTTGAGCGAGAGGTAGAGATGACCGCGCGGGCCGCCCTGGCTGCCGACCTCACCTTCGTTGGCGAGCCGGATCTGCGAGCCGCTGTCCACCCCCCCCGGGATCGCCACCGAGAGCTTCCGTGTCCGCTTCTCGCGTCCGCTCCCCCGGCAGTGCTTGCAGGGCGTATTGACGACCCGCCCTTCCCCGCGGCAGCGGTCGCACATGGTCACGTTGACGAACTGCCCGAAGATGCTCTGCTGCGTCCGCCGCAACTCGCCGCTGCCGTTGCACTGCGGGCATCGTTCGGGCTGCGTGCCAGGCTCGGCGCGCAGTCCGTTGCAGGCGCTGCAGACCTCGCTGCCGACGAGTTCGAACTCCTTCTCGGTGCCGAAGACGGCCTCCTCGAACGAGATCGTCATCGATAGCCGGACGTCGGCGCCGCGCACGGGGCCGCGCTGCGTGCGGCCGTTGGCGCCACCGAAGAAGGCATCGAAGATGTCGCCGAGTCCGCCGAAGCCGAAGCCCTCGAAGCCGCGCGCGAACGGATTCTCGCCGCCCTGCGCCGCCGCGTGCCCGAAGCGGTCGTACATCGCCCGGCGCTCGGGGTCGGAGAGCACCTCGTAGGCCTCGTTGACCTCCTTGAAGCGCGCCTCGGCGCCGGCCTCCGCGTTGCGGTCCGGATGGTATCGCATCGCTAGGCGCCGGAACGCCTTCTTGAGCTCCTCCGGGGAGGCGTTGCGCGCCACCCCGAGGACGTCGTAGTAGTCCTGTTTTCTGTCTGTTGCCATGTTCCCCGTGGTCGTCTGGAACGCCGCGCTTCTGCATCGGCATTCCCATTGTAACGGGCGGCTGGATCGCGAGGGTAGCCGCGCCGGGCCGTGGGCCCGGGGTATGCGCGTTACCGGCAGGATGGGCGGGCGCGGCGGGTAGGAGGTCCGCGCCGCGTCCGCCCTGCGTCCTGCCTCCGCTGGAGCATCACGTGATCGCCCAGGTGATGCTGACGTTTACCGTCACGTCGAGCTCGCCGGGCTGGATCGGCGTCGCCGCCGTGGTCGCGCCCGGTGCGGCGGCGAACGCGGCCTTGTCGTAGACGATCGGCTGCACGCCGCCACCCTCGCTGATGGCGATCGCACTGCCGAGCCCGACGCCGCTCGCCGAAGCCAGCGTCTGCGCCTTCGCCTTCGCATCGGCGACCGCCGCCTCCCGCGCCTGGCGCTGGAGGTCGCCGGGCTTGTCGATTGTGAACGTGATGCCCTGAATCTGCGTGTCGTCGCCGCCGGCGTTCACCGCGTCATCGACGACCTTGCTCGTGGTGTTGATGTCGCGCACCTTCACGGTCGCCGTGTTCGTGACGCGGAAGCCCGTCAGCGTCTGCTTGCCATCGCTGTAGTTGTACTCGGGCGAAATCGTCAGGTCCGACGTCTGGATGTCCCTGTCGGCGATCCCGTCCGCCTTCATCGCGTTGTCGATCGCCGTCAACGAGGCGGCCGCCTGGTCGCGCGCGGCGGCGACCGTGGCGCGCAGCACCGAGACGCCGAGCGCGAGCTGCGCGATGTCCGGCTTCCCCTGCACCTTGCCTTCGCCCGAAACGGTAATGCCGCGCGCCTGCTCCGGCTCGGTCTGCTGCGTCTGCGGCGCCGTCGACGCCGGGCTTGTCGAGAAGGCCCCGCGCGCGGCGGCGCCGAACACCACGACCGCGACGGCGCCGGCCGCCGCTCCCATGACCAGCCTGCGATGCGTGATCATCTGCCTACCTCCTTCGCCGCCGCCATTGCCACACGCTTGCGCCGCCGGCGCCGATGGTGACCACGGCCGCCGCGGCTGCAGACCACTCCGCCCAGTCCCAGCCGGACGAAGGCGCGCCGGAGGCAGCCTGCCGGCGCCTGGACGCCGGCGTCGGCGCGGCCGCCGCGGTGGTGGTGGTCGGCGCGGCGGCGGCCGTTACGGGTGTGGACGCTGCAGCGGCCGAAGAGGTTCCCGTTTCCGGGCCCGCCGGTGCGTTGCCAGGTGCGGCGCCGGCGGGCGCCGGCGACGCCGCCCTGTCCGCCGGCGCGAAGGCCTGGGCTGCGGACGTCGCCGGCTGGGCGGCGGCCGCAGGGACGATCGACGTCGCCGGCGGCGTCGCGGCGGCAGCGAAGCGCGCGGTCGCCGCCTGGTCGCGCGCGCCGCCGTTCCCGCCGCCGAGTACGCTGACCGCGACGAGCGCGACGAAGGCAACCGCGGCGCCCGCGCTCAGCAGCGGCAGCAGTCGCGCCGAGAGCGCCGGCTGCCGCCGAGGCGCCGGCGCCTGGTCGGCGGCGCGCAGCCGGAACGAGCGCGGGGCCTCTTCCTGGGGAAGCGATGCGAGCACCGCACGCACGGACTGGAGGCCGGCGAGCTCGCGTGCGCAGGCGGCGCACGTCGCGACGTGCGCCGTGAGAGCGGCCGCCGCGTCGTCGGCGAGCGCGCCGTCGAGACAGGCGCTGAGCAAGCGCGTATCAGGCCGATGCTTCCGGCTGAGGATCGCGAACACCTGCTTCACCACGACCGTTGTCCTCCCGCCGCGTCCTCAGCCGGACGCATACGATCCTTGACGTTCATGCGTCGCCAGATGTTCCCGCCAGCGTGCGCCGCAGCTTCGCGCGCCCGCGCGCGATCCGCGACTTGACGGTGCCGAGCGACGCCTTCGTCGCCTCGGCGATCTCCTCGTACGAGAGTCCCTGCACGTCACGCAGGACCACCGCCAGCCGCTGGTCTTCGGGCAGCCGCAAGAGCGCCGCGGCGATAACTCGCCGCTGCTCGGAGCGGACGACCGCCGAATCAGGCCCGGGCGCCGGGTCCGGGACATCGAGCGGCGCCTCGTCGATCGGCTGCGGCGCGTCGAGTGAGATCGCCGGGCGGCGGTGACGACGTCGCAGCTCGTCGGTGCAGGCGTTCGCGGCGATGCGCAAGAGCCAAGGGCGGAAGCGGTCGCCTGTGCAGCCGGCGATGTGGCGCCAGGCAGAGAGAAACGCCTCCTGCGTCGCGTCTTCCGCGAGCGAGGTGCTGCCGAGCATGCGGCGACAGAGGTTGTAGACAAGGCGCTGGTGCAGGTCGACGAGCGCGTTGAAGGCGTCGAGATCGCCGGCACGCGCGCGATGCAGCAGTTCGGGTTCGTCCGCTGCGGCTCGCGCTGAGGGACCGGCGAAGAGGTTCATCGACGCCGGGCATTCTATCAGAGTGCCAATGCAACGGGCTGGCGCGTCCCTGCGTGCTACAATAGGCGGCTTATGTCAGACGATCCGCTGCGCCGGGAGCCGGAGCTTCCCGCTTCACCAGCCCCGGCGGCACCCGGCGCCCCGCCTGCCTCGCACGATGCACTCTTCCCCGGCGACCACGCCACCCGGGACGGTGGCGCTGCTTCCGACGGCGCCCGCCGCGACTGGTCGCCGGCGCCGCCGTCGCCGCACGTCGATCCGTACGCCGTCGCGTCGGCTGCCGCTCCGGACGCCTACGCCGACGTGCCGGCGGCGCTCGAGCTCTCGTACACGAACGCCGACATCGGCCTGAGCGAGCGCGCCTTCGAGCGCACCCTTCCGTACGAGGACCGTACGGTGCGCAAGCGACGCGTGGGCCGGGCGAAGGCGCGCCGCGTCGGACGCGAGCTGGTCGAGACGCTGCTGCTCGCGGTGCTGATCTTCTTCGCCGTCAAGGCGGTCGTGCAGAACTTCCGCGTCGAGGGCTCGAGCATGATGCCCTCGCTCACGAACAACCAGTATCTGCTGGTGAACAAGGCGCTCTACTACCGCATCGATACGCACACGCTGAACAAGTTCCTGCCGTTCATCCCCGACAGCGATGGCGAGCGGCACCTCTTCCGCGCTCCGCGCCGCGGCGACGTGATCGTGTTCAAGTTCCCGCTCGACACGAGCCGCGACTTCATCAAGCGGGTGATCGGCGTGCCGGGCGACACCGTCGAGGTGCGCGACGGCAAGGTGTTCATCAACGGCAGCCCGCTCGTGGAGCCGTACGAGCAGGCTGCGCCGAACTACACCTACGGCCCAAAGACGGTGCCGCCGGGCCAGTACTTCGTGCTCGGCGATAATCGCAACAACAGCTATGACTCGCACGCTTGGCGCCAGCAGTGCAGCGCGCAGCAGGAATGCGACTTCGTCCCCGAGGCCAATATCATCGGCCAGGCATGGATCACGTACTGGCCGTGGGGCGACCTGGGCCTGGTCAACAACACGAGCCTGAAGCCGCGGGCGCCCTGAGGCGCGTCGCTCACACGCGCTTGCCCGGTTCGCCGCCGGCAACAGCCGTTGATGCCCGCACGGCAGAGGCCGCCGCGTCGTTCGTGACACGGCGTGACGGGCTTCGGGGTTGCGGGTACGCTACCGATGCGCCGGAGAACCGCAGGGCGGCCCTTCGGCGCCGAGGGGTGGGTTCATTGCTACAGAATCCACAATTGTTCCGAGCGATCTGGCCCGTTGGACGCGTCCGCGAATGAGCGGCCGCCGTTCGTTCCCCGGGGCGCGTACCGGCAACCGGCCTCCGCTCACTTGTTCGCGGCGAACGCGGCGTACAGCGGCTGGTCCAGCGTCAGTTCCCGCACGCCTCGCAGGCCCGCCTCCGTCGCCAGCCGGCGGATCTCGTCGGCGCTGAAGAAGCCGACGCCGCGTCCGCCCTTCGCCAGCGCCTGGGGGATCTCGTAGAACAGGTCGATGTGCGCCAGCACGGTGCCGTAGTCGCCGGTGGCGTCCTCGATGCGCTCGGCGCCCCGGATCTCGGTGATCAGCAGGACGCCATCTTCCTTCAGCGCGCGTCCGGCATTCGTCAGCACGGTCAGCGCGTCGTCCATCTCGTGCAGCGAGATCTGGGTGTAGATGAAGTCGAAGGCGTCCTCGCTCGTCAAGTCCTCCGCCCGCATCTCCTCCGCGTGCACGTGCTCGTCGAGGCCGGCGGCGGCGATCCGCTCACGGGCGAGGGCGACCGAAGTCGGGTCGGGGTCGAGGCCTGTGACGGTGCAGGCGGGGAACGCGCGTGCCAGCGCGACGAGGCCGGCGCCGGCGCCGCAGCCCAGCTCGAGGATCGTGCCGCCGTCGGCGAGCTGGCGGCCGAGCTCGGGCAACTCCGGCAGCAGCACGCTGGGCAGGAACAGCTCGTACGCCGCCTTGCTGAAGGCGTGGATGGTCTCCACCATCTCGCGTCCGTAGTCGGCGAAGGGGATGCCCTCGCCGTCCTGCATGCAGGCCTCGACGTGGTCGGCGAGCCGCGATTCGACGGCGAAGTTCGTCACGAGGCCGGCCGCGTATTGGAAGTCGTCGGCGTCGAGGAGGAGCTCGTCCATGTGCGGCGCCATCCGCAGGCGGCCGTTCGATGCGTCGTACGTCAGCAGCTCGCCGGCGGCAGCAAGCTTCGCCCACGCCTGCAGGTAGCGCGGGTCGACGTCGCACTGGGCTTGAAGCTCATCGACCGTCAGCCCGCCGGGCGCTGCGGCGAGCGCGCGCAGCATGCCGAGCTTGAGGCCGTAGTAGGCGGCGCGCATGGTCGCGGCGCCGGCGGCCCAGGCGAAGATCTTCAGCGCCTGGTCGTCCTTGGTCGCGTAAAATTGCTCGATCATCCTCGCCCTCCACGGGTCGCCGGCAGTACGTCGCGGTCGTCGGTCGCGCGAGCCTTCGCGGCTCGTCGAGATCCGGCGGGGTGCGCGCGCGCGTCGTGCGTGCGGGGGCACCAACTATTACACCGGATCGACGGGTTTTGCGACAGGATCGTCGTCCCGGCCGCGCCGGGCCCACACGGCGTACAGCGGATCATGCGGCGGGCCGCCGCCGATACTCCGGTCTTCGGCCGCGACCTCGCCGAAGCCGCCCGCCTCGCGGAAGTAGGCTCGGATCAGCACCGCTCGCTCGCGGTCATCGAGCGCGCGCCAGATGGAGACGGCCTTCGTCGGAAACATCCGATTCGAATACGTGATGATGAGCGGCGCATCCGGCTTCAGCACGCGCCGCACTTCGCGGAAGGTGTCGACCGGTCGCGTCATGTACTGCACGGAGACGGTGACGACGGCGCCATCGAACGCGCGGTCGTCATACGGCAGGCGTGGGTCAGCGTTGAGGTCGTGCACGACGAAGTCCGTGAGCTGGTTGTTCTTGCGCATCTCGACTTCGTTGAGCCCGAGACCGGCCAGCCGGTGGAGGCACAGCTCCGGCGGCATGTGCGAGCGATAGCTGGACATCAGGTCGAGCACGTCGCCACCCTCGGGCAGCAGCTCGCGATAGAGGCGCCGGGCGGCCTCGATGGCGTCGTCGTCGATGTGCACGAGGAGGCGGGGCTGCTCGTAGAAGATCGGGTCGGCGCGTTCGTCGAGGCGCTCGAAGAAGCTGGGCTGGAAGGGCGATGCCGACATGGGAGCAGTCTACTCCGGCCGGCGACCCGCTCGTCGGAAGGCGGCTCGCGGGCGGCGCGCGGAGTGCCGTGCGGCGGGTAGACTGTCGGTAGCTGGACCAGCATCTGGAGGCAGAACAATGGCGACTCTGACAACCGACGAGGTCGACGCGCGGCTCGGCGAGCATGGCGGCTGGGCGCGGCGCGGCGATGAGATCTCCAAGCAGTACCGCTTCGACGACTTCCGCCGCGCGATGGCCTTCGTCAACCGCGTCGCGGATGAGGCGAACGCGCTCGACCACCACCCGGACATCACCATCCAGTACAACCGCGTGACGATGATGCTCTCGACGCACAGCGAGGGCGGCGTGACCGAGAAGGACTTCGCGTTGGCGACGAAGATCGATGCCGCAGCCGGACAGTGAGCCGCCGCTGACGACCGGGGCGCGGCAGCGCGCGCCGGGCGAGGAGAGCGCGGCGGCGGACTGGATCCAGCGCAACATGACGTGGCTGGTGTTGGTTGGTGCGCTGGTGCTGATCCTGCTGCCGCGCCTGTCGCCGTTCCAGGGGCTCAACGAGTACCTGAACGTCTTCCAGCGCCTGAGCGAGTGGATCCTCGGACGGCTCCAGGCACTGTTCAAGGACTATGGCTACTACGTCGTCTTCTTCGGCGTGCTCGCCGAGAACAGCGTGCTGCTCGGCCTGCTCGTCCCCGGCACGATCGTGCTGATCCTCGCCGGGCTCTCGGCGCAGAACGGCTCGATCAACCTGCCGCTGGTCATCGCGCTGGGCGTGGCGGCGGCGCTGCTCGGCGATACGATCAGCTACCAGATCGGCCGCATGGGCTGGACGCGCGTGCTCGACCGCTTCGGGATGAGCGAGATGATCGAGAAGGTGCGCGGGCCGATGGAGTCGAACCGGCGCTGGATCATCCTCGCCTATCACTTCGCGGGCTACTCGCGCGCCGTCGGGCCGATCGCCGCGGGCATCTTCAAGATCCCGTTCCGGAAGTGGGCGCCGTTCGACTACAGCGGCGCCACGGTCTGGGTGCTGGCGTACGTGATGATCGGCGTCGTGCTCGGCATCTCCGGCGTGAAGTTCGACGACACGAAGCGGATGGCGCGCCTGATCGAGATCTTCTTCACCGGCCTCCTCGTCGTCGCGCTCGTCGTCACCGTCTGGCGCTCGATCCGCGCTCAGGAGCGCGCCGCGCTCGTGCCGGCAGCGGAGGCCGAGCCGGCGGTCGAGGTCAGCTCCGACGAGCGTTGATCGACCGGCGTCGTGTGGCGCGTGGCGAGAGGGCTTCGGCCTTCGATTTGCTACCATCTCTGTACGAGCATCGATGTCCTCAGCCCAGGCACGAGACGTCTGACACGGTATGGCGAAGCGACTCCCGGATTACCTGCGTCCCGGCCTCGACCTCGTGGTCGTCGGCATCAACCCCGGCCTCAAGTCCGCGGCGACGGGCCATCATTACGCCGGCGCCGGCAATCACTTCTGGCCGCTGATGTTCGAATCCGGCCTGCTGCCCGTGAAACTGACGTACGAGGATGACGCGCGCGTGCTTGACTGCGGCATCGGCCTGACGAACATGGTGGACCGGGCCTCAGCGTCGGTGAGCGACCTCTCGCCGGCGGAGCTGCGCGCCGGCGCCGTCAGGCTGCGCGCGAAGCTGCTCCGCTCTGCGCCGGCGGTCGTCGCCTTCAATGGCAAGCGGATCTACGAAGTCTATGCCGGCCGGACCTGCGTCTTCGGCGTCCAGCCGGAGCGCATCGGCAGCGTCCTCGTCTTCGTCATGCCGTCGACGAGCGCGCGCACCGCGGCGTACCAGCGCGACGCCAAGCTGGCGTATTTCCGCGAACTCGCCGCCATCGTCGCGGCGCAACGCAGGTCGGCGGTGGCATCGTGAGCGGTCACGCAGAGAGCAGCTTGCCGATCTTCTCGCCGCGCCTCGACGAGCTGATGGCGAGCATGATCGCCGGTGAGGCGCCGAACGTGGGGCGCTTCTGCGGCTACTGCTATACGCCGGTCGGCAAGAAGGCCGACGTCTGCCCGCACTGCGCGCGCACGACCGCGCAGTACGCGCCCGTCGCGAAGATCCCCGGCGACTTCTTCGTCCTGTACCGCCGCATGCGGCGACGCGAGAGCATCGTCGTGAACTCGTTCGCCTTCGCCGGCCTCGGGATCGGCCTGCTGCTCTTCGTCGGCATCGTGGCGCTCGGCGTCTACCGATACAACGCATCGCTCTGGGTGATGGCAGCGTCGGTCGCCGTGCTGATCGTCGGCGGGCGCGTGTTCGCCGGCCTCCTCGGCGGCTGGGTGGGCGACCAGATCGGCTACGACATCGCCCAGCGCAAGCTCGCGGTCGAGTGGGAAGCGTACGAGCGCGATCGCGAGGCACGGCTCCGACCGACAGCCCGTTCGCGCGCCGATGCCGAACCGCTCCCGGCCGTCAGCGGCCCGGCCGGCGGCAACTGACCGGCGCCGGTGCGGTACATCGAGCTCTCCGTCGCCGTCGCGCACGACGAAGCCGAGGCTGCAGCCGATGCCCTCCGCATCGCGACCGGCGCCGGTATCGAGATCGACCGGCCGTTCACGCAGCCTGACCTCGAATCCGGCGCTGTGCCGCAGCGGGGAGGCGTCGCGCATGTGCGCGCCTACGTCGCGGCGTCAGCGGGCCGTGCGATGCGGCGCGCGGCCCAGGACGCGCTCGCCGCCGCCGGCATTGCCGCGGCTGTCGGCGCGCGCAGCGTGGACGAGGAGGACTGGGCGGAGGCGTGGAAGGAGCACTTCCACGTCGAGCGCTTCGGGCGCGTGGTGGTCGTGCCGTCGTGGCGCGCGTACGAGGCGACGGCGGACGACGTCGTGATCACGCTCGACCCCGGCATGGCCTTCGGGACGGGGCAGCACGAGACGACGCGCATGTGCCTGGAGGCGCTCGCAGGACAGCTCCGGCCCGGCGAGCGGGTGCTCGACGCCGGCTGCGGCTCCGGCATCCTCGCCGTCGCCGCGGCGAAGCTCGGCGCCGCGGACGTGCTCGCCGTCGACATCGACGCGGACTGCGTGCGCATCGCCGGCGAGAATGCCCGCGCGAACGGGGTCGACGCACGGGTGACGCCACGGCTCGTCGCGGCGGGCGACAGCGACTGGCCTGCGACGGGCTCCTTCGACCTCGTGGTCGCGAACATCATCGCCGCGACGATCATCGAGCTCGCGCCGGCGTTCGCCCGCGCGCTGGCTCCCGGCGGCCGACTGATCGCCTCCGGCATCATCGCCGCGCGCGAGCATGACGTCTCCGATGCGCTCACGTCCGCCGGATTCCCGGTCCTGGACGTGCGCGCGATGGCTGAGTGGCGTTGCGTCCAGGCGATCGCGGCCAGCCGATGACGCGCCGGTACTACGTCGAACCGCCCGCGCTCGCCGGCGAGCAGGTGATACTCGGCCGCGAGCTGGCGCACCGTGTCGCGACGGTGCTGCGCCTTCGTCCCGGTGACGAGATCGTGCTCTTCGAGGGCAGCGGCGAAGACGCGCGGGTGCGGATCGACGCAGTCAGCGACCGCGCCGGCAGTGCGACCGTCATCGCGCGCCAGCCCGGGCCGCCGGAGCCGCGCGTGCGCGTGAGCCTGTATCAGTCGATCACGAAGGGCGAGCGCTTCGAGTGGCTGCTCGAGAAGGGCACCGAGGCCGGCGTCTCGCGCTTCGTCCCGCTGCAGACGGCGCGCGCGGTCGTGCGGCCAGAGGCCGGCGGCGCGAAGGCCGGGCGCTGGCGGCGCATCGTCATCGAGGCGGCGGAGCAGTGCGAGCGGAGCGTCGTGCCCGCCGTCGCGCCGCCGCAACGCTTCGATGACGCGATCGCTGCGGCGCCGGGCATCGTCCTGCTGCCGTACGAGGAAGCCGGCGATCTGGCGCCGAACGTGCAGGCCGCGCTCGACCGCGAGATCGACGCGCTGTTCGCGCTCGGCGAGATCAGCATCTTCATCGGGCCGGAGGGCGGATACGAGCGCGCGGAGGTCGACCGGGCCGAGGCGGCGGGGGCGGCCATCGTGACGATGGGGCGGCGGGTGTTGCGTTCGGAGACGGCGGGCCTCGTCGCCGTCACGCTGGTGATGCAGGCGATCGGCGAGCTGGGCTGAGGTGCGGGAGGACGTGTGGACGGGACGGTGAGGGGCGGCCCGCCGGGCCGCCCCTCTCATCATCGTGCAGGCGGCGCGCTAGCCGGTGATCGAGTGCGACGCCTCGCTGTTGCCATTGATGTCGACGGCGCGATAGGTGATCGTGCTGCCGCTGCTGACCGTGACGGCGCCGATGTACTTCGTGTACGTGCCGCTGCCGATCTTGTACTCGATGCCGCGGACGCCGGCGTTGTCGGTCGCCGTGATCGTCACGTTGGTGCCGCCCGTCACGGCTGCCCTCGTCGCGCTGGACTCCGGCGCTGTCGTGTCGCCAAAGCTAAACGTCGCGCCCCAGGCGACGCTGGCGAGCAGGTTCTGGCCGGCCGTGTTTGGGTGGAAGTAGTCCCAGCCTGAGACGTCGCCCGACGGGAAGCTCGTGTTGAATACGGCGTTGTTGTCGAAGCGGCAGTGCACGTAGAGGGCGCACACCTGCTGCAGCTGCGTGTTGAAGTCGATGTTGCGCTGGCGGACGCGCGCACGCCGGTCGGTGTCCGCCTGCGCCGTGGAGGTCGGGTTCGCCAGCATCGACTGGCAGATGCTCGCCGTCCACCAGACGGAGCGTGCCCAGAAGTTGTCGTGCAGGATGCTCCAGAGCTGGTAGATGTTCGGGATGCTTACGACGTAGATCCGCGCGTCGGGCAGTCCTGCGGTGACCGTGGCCATCGCTGCCTGGAGCTGCGAGCGGAACGTCGAGACGCTCGTCATCGTCGATTCGCTCGATGTGCAGACGTCGTTCGCGCCCATGAGGATGGTCACGAATTGGGCGCCCTGGCTGACGGCCGTCTGGACCTGGCCGTTGAGGTCCGTCATCTTCGCGCCGGTCCTCGCGTCGTTCAGGTTGTTGCCGCTGATCGCGCTGTTCGTCGCGAGGATGCGACGATAGAAGCTGTTGACGGCGCTGTCGTTGCCCGTCGACCAGGAACGGGCGGGGTTATCCGTGAAGGGCAGAGTGCCGGTCTCGAACGCGCGCGTGATCGAGTCTCCCGTCGAGGCGATGGAGTTCGGTGGGCCCGTGCGCGCGGGATCGGCGGCCTTCGCCGGTGTGAGGAGGAGGACGGCGGCCGCCGCCGCCAGGATCAGAGCGATGATTCTCGTCTTCAGAGTGAGGCTCCTTCGTGACATAACGCGGGCGCCACCCGCGGACACGCCGGCACGCTCCCCGGCTTGGCGCCTATCGTACGTCGAGCAGCGCCGATGTCAACCGCTTATCGTCAAGCGGGTGAAGAAAACTTGAGCAGACGGCCGCACGCTCGCTCGATCCGCCGAATGCAGCCGCTCGCGGCGGAGCCGGCGTGAACGCGGTCGCGCACGCCGCCCGCCGCCCGTAGACTAAGCTCGATGCCGCCCGAACCGAACCCCTGGGTCCGCTCCCGAACGTTCTCGGGAGACGACTACGACGCCCGCTACGAGGCCCAGGCCGCGGCGGGCGAGGACGTGCACGGCGAGGCGAACTTCGTTGAGGCGTACGCGCCGCACTCCGTGCTCGATGCCGGCTGCGGCACGGGGCGCGTCGGCCGCGAGCTGGCGCGTCGCGGCATCGACGTCGTCGGCGTCGACCTCGATGCGGAGATGCTGGCGACGGCGCGCCGAAAGGCCGCCGGCGTCGACTGGCGCCTCGGCGACCTCGCCAGCATCGACCTCGGCCGCACGTTCGACCTCGCCGTGGCGGCCGGCAACGTGATGATCTTCCTGACCCCCGGCAGCGAAGCCGCCGTCATCGCCAACATCGCGCGGCACCTGACGCCCGCCGCCCTGCTCATCGCCGGCTTCCAGCTCGGCCGTTCGATGCCGCTCGGGCGCTACGACGAGCTCTGCAGCGCGGCCGGCCTCACGCTGCGCGAGCGCTTCGCCACCTGGGATCGCGACGCCTGGCGCGACGACGCCGACTACGCTGTTTCGGTGCATCGCCGTGCCGCCGGCGGCGACGAAGGCTGATGGCAGCCGCGCCGGTCCGCATCGCCGTCATCGGTCACGTCGAACACGTCGTCATCGCCCGCGTGCCGGCGCTGCCCGGCCCCGGCGCGATCGTGCACCTCGACGAGCCGCTCTGGATCCCGGGCGGCGGCGGCGGCATCACCTTCGCCCAGCTGACGCGCAGCCCGGCGGAGCTGCACCTCTTCACCGCGTTCGGCGACGACGACGCGGCGTCGGCCGTGCAGTCCGCCGTAGAGGCGACGAGCGCCAGCGTGCATGCGGCGCGTCGCGCTGCGGCGCAGACCCGCGACGTGGCGCTGCTGACGCCCGGCGGCGAGCGCACGATCCTCGTCGTCGGCCGGCCCCTGCACGCCACACTCGACGATGCGCTCGAGTGGGGCGTGCTCGACGGCTGCCGCGCCGTCTTCTTCAGCGCCGAAGACCCGCGCCTGCTCGCCCGCGCTCGCGCCGCCGAGCTGCTCGTCGTCACGGCGCGACGCCAGCGGGCGATCCGCGAGTCCGCTGTCGCGCCCGACGTGATCGTGGGGAGCGCCTTCGACCCGCTGGAGAAGAGCACGCTCGGAGATTACAGGCTGCCGCCGAAGGCGCTGGTGATGACGGAGGGCGCGCGGGGCGGCAGCATCGAGACGGCCGCCGGCGTGACGCGCTTTCCCGCGCCGCCGCCGCCAGCGACGGCCGGTGGGGCCTACGGCGCCGGCGACAGCTTCGTCGGCGCGCTGACGTGGTATCTGGCCTGCGGCCTCACGGTCGAGGATGCCTGCGTGCGCGCCGGCCCGCACGGCGCCGCCGTGCTCCGTGGCATCAACCCGCTGGAGAATCAGCTCGAGCTGGAAGACATCGGCGGCGCCTGACGAGAGCGGAGGTGCGCCCGGCCGAACGACGAGAGGTCGAGCGACGGCGCGAAGCGGGACGCTTCGTCCCGCCGATCGCCGCGCGTGGCCGGTCGCCGGCCCGCCGGGCAACCGGTGACCACCGGCCAGCCACCAGCGGCCATCGGCCAGCCACCGAGGCTCAATCCTTCCGCCGCTCGAGCAGCTCGCGGCAGCCGCCGTCGGCCACCTCGTAGACGCGGGTGGCGACGCGGTCGAGGATGCCCGGGTCGTGGCTGGCGCAGATGATCGTGCCCTCGTACGTCTCCAGCGCGTCGATGAGCTTCTTGCGCGTCGGCCGGTCGAGGTGGTTCGTCGGCTCGTCGAGCAACAGCACGTTCGACCGCTGGATGAGGAACTTCGCCAGCGCGACGCGGCTGCGCTCGCCGCCTGAAAGCACACCGACCGTCTTGAAGACGTCGTCGCCGCGAAAGAGGAACTGGCCGAGCACCGTGCGCAGCCGCACGTCCGGCTCGTCCTGCGCCACCGACCGCACCGCGCCCAGCACGGTGCTTTCGCTGTCCAGCACTTCGTCCTGGTGCTGGTCGTAGTACTGCGCCCGCGCCCGCTCGGCCCAGACGGTGGTCCCGTGCGTCGGCGCGATGATGCCGGCGGCGATCCGCAGCAGCGTGCTCTTGCCGCTGCCGTTCGGCCCGACGAGCACGACCTTCTGGCCGCGCTCGACGTGCAGCTCGACGTCGACCAGCACGACGTTGTCGTCGTAGGCGTGGCCGACGTGGTCGATCAGCAGCACGTCGCGTTCCGTGCGGCCGTCCGCCGTCAGCTGGAAATGCACTTCCGCATCCTTGCGCGTGTGCTCGATCCGCGCGACCTTCGCCAGCGCCTTCTCCCGGCTCTTCACCGCGGTCGCCTTGCTGGACTTGGCGCGGAAGCGCTCGATGAAGCGCTCCTGCTTCGCCAGCTCGCGCTCCTGGCGGGCCGCCGCCCGGTCCTGCAGCTGGAGGCGCATCGCCTTCGTCTGCTGGTACTCGCTGTAGTTGCCCGGGTAGCTCTCGACCCGACCGTCACGCAGCTCGAGAATGCGCGTCGCCACGCGGTCGAGGAACTCGGCGTCGTGCGTGACGATGAGGATGGTGCCCTTGTACTTCTGCAGGTCCTCTGCCAGCCACTCACGCGCCGCGCGATCGAGGTGGTTTGTCGGCTCGTCGAGCAGCACGTCCTCCGGCCGCCGGACGAGGATCTTCGCCAGCGCGATGCGCATCTGCCAGCCGCCGCTGAAGTCGCCGCAGCGCTTCGTCCGGTCGCCGGGCTCGAAGCCGAGTCCGTCGAGGACGCGGCCGATGCGGCTCTCGATGCGGTAGCCGTCGAGCGTCTCGAAGCGTTCGAACAGCGCACCCTGCTGCTCGATCAGGGCGTCGAGGTCGCCGTCGCCGCGCTCGATGCGCGCTGCCACCTCCTCGAGCTCGCGCTCGACCGCGCGGGCGTCCGGGAACGCCGTCCACAGCTCCTCGAACAGCGTGCGCTCCGCGTCGTGGCCGGCCTCCTGCTTGAGGTAGCCGAGGGCGCCGCCGCGATGGCCGCAGGCGCCATCGTCCGGCCGGTCTTCGCCGGCGATCAGGCGCAGCAGCGTCGACTTGCCGGCGCCGTTGGGCCCGACGAGGCCGCCGCGCTCCCCCTCTGCCAGAGAGAACGACACTTCTTCGAGCACGTCGACGCGGCCGAACGACTTCGCCACCTGCTCCGCGTACAGCACCGCGTCCGCCCCCGGCGCCGAAGCGCCGCCTCACAACAAAACAGCGCGGCCCAGGCGCGCGCTGCCACCTGCACTATAGCGTGCGCGCACCCGTCCGATATACTGACTCATCCACCGCCGCCACCAGGGATGCCCGTTTGCTGATTGACCTCCATACCCATACGCGCCCGCTCTCGTGGGACTCCTATCTCACCCCGGATGACCTCATCGAGCGGTCGAAGCAGGCGGGGCTCGATGGCGTCTGCCTCAGCGAGCACGACTACTTCTGGAAGCCGGCGGACGTCGCCGCGCTGGCGAAGCGCCACAACTTCCTCGTGCTGCCGGCCGGCGAGATCAACACCGACGACGGCCACATCCTCGTCTATGGCATCGACACGTACGTCTACGGCATGCACCGCTCGTCCGAGCTCGCGGCGCACGTCCGCGGGGCGCACGGCGCGATGGTCGCCGCGCACCCGTATCGGCGCCAGATGCCGTGGTACCAGGACAGCACGCAGGACTACGGCGACGCGCTCGCCCGCGCGGCGCGCAACCCGGCGTACCAGTACTGCGACGCGCTCGAGCGGATCAACGGCCGCGGCACGGTGAAGGAGAACCAGTTCTCCGCCGCCCTCTGCGACCACATGGGCATGCCCGGCACAGCCGGCACGGACTCGCATTCGCGCAGCGACATCGGCCGCTGCGCCACGCGCTTCGAGCGCGACGTCCACGACCTCGACGAGCTCATCAGCGAACTCAAGGCCGGGCGGTTCGCGCCCGAGGATCTCGCCGGCGCGCCGCACCGTCTCGACCTCACGGCGCTGTCGTCCGGCGAGCACCTGTAGAGAGCGAGCGCCCGCCATCGACCTGCAACCGATTGTGCCCGGGATCTACCCGCTGCCCGGGCTGAAGACAGGCCGGCAGCTACCTGCTCGAGGACGGCGACGGCCTCACGCTCATCGACACGAGCTCGCACAGCTGCGCTGCGAAGATCCTCGCGGCGGTGGAGTGCATCGGGCGTCGGCCGGAAGAGCTGCACACGATCGTCGCCACGCACTACCATCACGACCACACCGGGAACGTCGGCCGGCTACGCGACCAGACGCCGGCGCGGCTCTACGTCCACGCCGCCGACGCGCCGTTCGTCGATGGGCGCCGCCCCTGGCGCGAGTTCCACGGGCCGTTCGCCCGGCTCGCCAGGCGCCTCAGCCCGCAGCCGTATCACCTGCGCGTCGATGATGAGCTGCAGGAGGGCGACGTCGTGCGGAGCCTGGGTGGCCTCGCCGTCGTGCACCTGCCGGGGCATACGCCGGGGAACATCGGCCTCTGGTCCCGCCCGCTCGGCGTGATGTTCACCGGCGACGCGCTGATGAACGTGATGGGCCTGCGCCTGCCGCTCGCGGCCTCCTCGCACGACATGGCGCAGGCCAGGGACTCCCTGCGCAAGCTGGCGCGCTTCGGCTTCGAGCACGCCCTCCTCGGGCACGGCGCGCCCGTGCTCGGACGCGCCAGCGAGAAAATCGCCGCGCTCGCGTCGCGCTGGTAGGCCTGGCGCCAGGCTGGTCGAAGGCTGCTCGCGGGAACGGCGCCGCCCGGGCTCGCGCACGGCACGCACAGCGGAGCGCGCCTGACACTACAGCGCGCGCGCCTCCGCTCCGACCGCTTCCCGCTGCTCCGGATACCCGCGCGCCGCGATCGGCCAGACGCCGACGACATCATCGCCCTCGACGGCGTACAGCATGTCGTGCAGGTTGATCGTCGGGTCGATGTGCGACGGCCACAGCTCGATGCCGTCGCCGGGGCCTAGGTCGCAGTCCGGCGGCAGGGCGATCGTCGCGTGCTCGTCGCTGAGGAAGAGGACGGAGGCGCCTTCGATCCCCTTCACCGATGGGTTGCCGTGATCTTGCGAGCACGCCTTGTGGCCGTTGTCCGCGGCGCACTGCTCCGGCCGCGGACGGCTGAGGACCGTGCCGAGGACGCTGAACGCGAGCTCGAACGGTAGCCCGAGCCTGGCGTAGGCGGTGTCCATCAGCACGTAGGAACCGGCCTGGACCTCGGTGATGCCCTCCATGCGGCCGGTGATGTCGTACGTGCCGGTGCCGCCGCCGCTGACGATCGGGCACGGCAGCCCGGCCTCGCGCAGCATGCGCGCGGTCGACAGCAGGCGCTCCATCGCCGTCGCCGCGCGCGCCGCTCGCTCGTCGCGGCCTTCGATGCCGACGACATGGCCCTCGTACCCCATCAGCCCGCAGAGCCGGACGCCGGCTGTCGCGGCGACGCGGCGCGCCAGCGCCATCGCCGGCCCGCCGGGGGCGATGCCGCAGCGCGGCAGGCCGACGCCGACATCGATCAGCACGCTGATCTCGACGCCGGCCGCCGCGGCCGCCCGCGCGATGTCATCGAGCCCGGCGTCCGAGTCGACGGCGACCTTGATGTCGGCGACGGCACAGAGCCGCGCGACGCGGTCCGCCTTGCCGGCGCCAAGCACTTCGTTAGCGATGAGGATGTCGCCGGTGAGGCCTTCGCGGGCGACGACCTCAGCCTCGCCGATGGTGGCGCAGGTCAGGCCGGTGCAGCTGCCCGCCGCGAGCTGCCGGCGCGCGATCTCGGGCGTCTTGTGCGCCTTGAAGTGTGGCCGCAGCTTGCACGGGCCGGTGGCATAGTACGCCGCCATGCGCTCGATGTTCCGTTGCATCGCCGCCAAGTCGACGACCAGCGCCGGTGTGGGGATCTCGTGCTTCTTCATCAGCTGCTCCGCACGCGCAGGCGCGCGCGAATCGAATCTACCATGTGGCGGTGGCAGCGGCGACGAGTGGCGCGCGCGTCGCGCGGTTTGCCCGCGGCTCGCCGCTTCCGTAGGCTGCGAGTATGGACGAAGGACGGACGCCCCGTCGCAGGCGCGGCCGCCGCGGGCGGCGTGGCGACCAGCGCGACGAAGGCCGCGCGCAGCCGTCGGGGCCGGAGCCGCAGCGGCCCCCTGGTCCGCCCGGGCCGCCCGGCGCCGAGCCGCCGCGCGCTGTCGGTGATGAGCGCATCGCCCCGCGCCAGCGACAGGACACGCGGCGGAGCCGTGGCGGCGCATCGCCCGTGGGCGATGACGGCGCGGCCGCGAGCCGCATCCATCGTTCGCCGCCAGACGAGCGCGGCGCACGCGAGCCTCGCGCTGCCCGCGATGGCCGCCAGCAGCGCGAAGGCCGGCCGCAGCGCGAAGGCCGCGGACGCGAGCGTGATCGCGACGCCCGCCCGCGCAGCTTCGATCCGCCGGTGCCGCAGGACGAGCGGTCGGTCGAGCTTGGCGCGGCGTTTCGGGAGGCACAGGGGGCGCTGCGCGACGCGAGGAAGACGCTCGACAAGCGCAAGGTGGAGCAGGGCGACGAGCCGGAGTGGCTCGTGGCCGAGTACGCCGCCGCGGAGCAGCGCTTCGCCGACGCGGCCACCGCCTGGTCGGAGCACCTCGCGCAGACCGGCCGGCGTGTCGTCCGCCGGTAGCGGTCGCCTTCACAACCCACGGTCAGCATGCATCCGTCTCTGCTACCACGTCGCGGGCCACGCCTCGCATCTGGCCTCCCACCTCCCGCCCCTCCCTATTGAAGCCAGCACCCGGCTCTGCTAGCGTGGACTTCCAGCGAACGCGCCTGGAGGTCACCCATGTTCACCAGCCCGTGGCCCAGCCTCGAACCGTATGCGCCGATGAGCGTGCCCGAGATCATCGAGGCGACGGTGCGCCGCCTGCCCGACAAGCGGGCGCTGATCACCGCCGAGGGCGAGGCGCACACGTTCGCGGAGTTCTGGCGCGATGTGCGCGGGATGGCGCGCGCGCTGCAGGACCTCGGATTGCGGAAGGGCGACATGGTCGCGCTCTACGCCCCGAACTCGGTCGAGTACGCCGTCGTACTGCACGGCGCGCTGCTCGCCGGCGCCACCGTCACGACGCTGAACCCGCTCTATCGCGAGCGCGAGGTCGAACATCAGCTGCACGACTCCGGCGCCCGCTTCGTCTTCACGCTGGCGCCGCTCGTGCCGGTCGTCGATGCGGCGCGCGCGCAGTCGGACCATGTCGAGCGTGTTATCCCGCTCGACGAGGTGTTCCGGATGGCGCGCGCCGGCGGCGAACCGGCGCCCGTCGACATCGACCCGCTGAACGATATCGCCGTGCTGCCGTACTCGAGCGGCACGACCGGCCTGCCGAAGGGCGTCATGCTGACGCACCAGAACCTGACGGCGAATATCCGCCAGACGATGGCGCTGCAGATGACGACGGAAGACGCTGTCGTGCTCGATTTCCTGCCCTTCTATCACATCTACGGGATGATGGTGCTGCTGAACTGCGGACTCGTTGCCGGCGCGACGCAGGTCGTCCTGCCGCGCTTCGAGCCGGAGGCGGCGATGGCGCTGATCCAGCAGCATCGCGTCACGGACCTCTACTGCGTGCCACCGGTCGTGCTGGCGCTCGTCAATCAGCCGCGACTGGCGGAGTTCGACCTCTCGTCGCTGCGCTTCCTGATGTCGGGCGCGGCGCCGCTGCCGGCGGAAGTCGGACGGCAGGCCGCTGTCCAGCTCGGCTGCGTCGTGATGCAGGGCTACGGCATGACGGAGGCGAGCCCGATCACGCACGTCAATCCGATCGCTTCGCCGCGCGAGGGCAGCATCGGGCCTGCGGTCTCGGACACGCTGGCGAAGATCGTCAGCCTCGACAGCGGCGATGAGCTGCCGCCGGGCGAGGTCGGCGAGCTGCTCGTGTTCGGGCCGCAGGTGATGCGCGGCTACTGGAAGAACGACGCCGCGACCCGCGAGACGCTGACCGCCGACGGCTGGCTGCGCACCGGCGACATTGCCTCCGCCGACCCCGACGGCTACATGCGCATCCACGACCGCAAGAAGGAGATGATCAAGTACAAGGGCTACCAGGTCGCTCCGGCGGAGCTCGAGGCGGTGCTGATGGAGCACCCGGGCGTCCGCGACGCGGCTGTGATCCCGAAGGCCGACGCCGAGGCCGGCGAGGTGCCGAAGGCCTTCGTCGTGCCGCGCGAGCCCGGCCTCGACCTCGACGAGGTGGCGGCGTTCGTCGCCGCGCGCGTGGCGCCGTACAAGAAGATCCGGGAGATCGCGCTGATCGACGCGGTCCCCAAGAATCCGTCGGGGAAGATCTTGCGGCGGCAGCTGATCGAAGAGGAGCGCGCGCGCACGGCCGCCGCCGCCGGCTGACGTGAGCGCCTGGTCGGGCGGGTGAGGCGCGCGTGACTTCACGGGGATCTGTTCAAACGGAGGCAGCACCATGTCGGAAGACGTCCTGATCGACAAGCGAGACGATGGCATCGCGATGATCACGCTGAACCGCCCGGATAGCCTGAACGCGATGGGCGGCAAGCTGATGCCGATGCTCGCGCAGCACCTCGCCGACTGCGCCGCCGACCGCGCCGTGCGCTGCGTCGTGCTGACCGGCGCGGGACGCGCGTTCTGCGCCGGCGGCGACGTGAAGGGCATGGCCGCCGGCCGCGACGCTGTCGCCGGCGATGCCGACGGGTCGCAGCATTCACCGGCGAGCGCGCTCGCAGCGGGCGTCGAGGGCCTGCGCCGCTCGCAGCGCGACACGAGCTACATGCTGCACACGATGGGCAAGCCGACCGTGGCGATGGTGAACGGGCACGCCGTCGGCGCCGGGCTCAGCCTGGCGCTGTCGTGCGACCTGCGCATCGCCTCCGACCGCGCGAAGTTCGGCACGGCATTCCGCAACGTCGGCTTCAGCGGCGACTTCGGCGGCTCGTACTTCCTCCAGCGCCTCGTCGGCATGGGGAAGGCGCGCGAGCTGTACATGACGGGCGAGATCCTGGAGGCGGCCGAGGCGGCGCGCATCGGCATGGTGAACCGCGTCGTCGAGCACGAGCAACTGGAGGCGGAGACGCTGAAGCTGGCGACGCACCTGGCCAGCGGGCCGACGCTCGCCTACGCGCGGATGAAGGAGAACCTGAACCGGGCGGAGACGTGCGACCTGCCGACGCTGCTCGACCAGGAAGCGCTGAACATGCGGCTCTCCGGCATGACGAACGACCATCGTGAGGCCGCGCGCGCATTCGTCGAGAAGCGCCAGCCGACGTTCACCGGCAGCTGACGGCGCGCGACGGCTCGGCGCGACCACGGCGCCGGGACGATCCACCGTCGACGCGGCACGGTACCGCATCGCAGACGGCGCAAGCGGCCGGCCCTCGCCATCGTCGAGCTTCCGGAAAGATCCGTCGCTTTCGCCTCGGGACGACGCGACAGGCGCCACACGACCCGCGACCGACGTGCTTCCGGGCTTGCGCCGGCAACGAGCGCGCCCGCGTCGAGACGGCGCTGCGTGGGCGGCGACATCCGACGTGCGACCGGGCTTGCGCCGGCAACGCCTACGCCGTCTTGATCGCCTCGATGCGCACCTTGAACGTGCCGGCGGGCGCCTCGACCTCGACCTCTTCGCCGGCACGATGCTGGTAGATCGCCTTCCCGAGCGGCGAGGCGATGGATACCTTCCCCTGTCCCGAGCGCACCTCGTCCGAGTTGACGAGCATGTATGCCTTCTCGTTGCCGTTGCGCAGGTCGCGCACCGTCACGTGTGCGCCGATGCGCGCGATGTCGCCCGGCTCGTCGGCGCCGTTCTCGAGCACGACAGCGCGGCGAAGCGTGGCATCGAGCTCGCGGATCCGCGCCTCCAGGTGCCCCTGCTCGTTGCGCGCGGCGTCGAGGGGGGCGTTTTCGCGGAAGTCCTTGTCCGCCATCGCCCGCGCGAGGTCGGCCTGGATCACCGGCCGGCGCTCCTTGAGCTGCTCCATCTCGCGCACGAGGTCGTCGTGGCCCTCGCGCGTCAGATAGATCGGCTGCGTCTCGAGCGTGTGCGCGGTGCTGCTCGGCTTGTTCGCCTTGCGGACGCGCAGGTGGGTGCCGAGGTTGGTGTCGGTGACGCCCTTCTCCTTCGCCCACTTCAAAAACGCGCGGACGAAATCCGCGCGCTTCGCTGCATCTGAGACGGTGGGGGGGAAGTTCTCGGCGTACTGCGCCACCTCGTGCCCCAGCATCGCATGGAGGTCACGGCTGGGGCCGCACCATCGGACGAACTTGAGCACTTCCGGTTGCGCCACCTGGCGCTGCGTCTGCTTCAGCGATGCCAGGTAGTTGTGCGCCACGTCATCGAGCGTCATGTGCCCGTTCGCCACGTCTTCGGTCATCGATTGCATTCCTCCTGCCCTTCCATCGATTGTAGGCAACCGCACAAACCCGCGTCAAACATAAGATACGATCCGGCCATGCCATCGCCCCGCCTCCGCACGGAAGCCGCCACCTACGGCGTCGTCCTCAGCGACGAGCAGGTCGCGCAGTTCGACGCCTACGCGCGCCTGCTGGGACAGTGGTCTGAGCGCGTCAACCTCGTCTCCGACGCGAGCGAGGACGTCGTCGAGCGCCGCCACTTCCTGGAATCGATCGCGCTCGGAGCGGCGCTGCGGGAACGCGAGCTGCTTCGGCCGGACAGCGGCGTGATCGACGTCGGCAGCGGCGCCGGCTTCCCCGGCGTCGTGCTGAAGCTCGTCTGGTCGTCGCTGCGTCTGACGCTGCTGGAAGCGACGGGGAAGAAGACGGCCTTCCTGGACGCGCTCGTCGGTGCGCTGGGCCTGAGCGACGTGACGGTGCGCACGGGCCGCGCCGAGGAGCTGGCGCACGAGGCCGGCCTGCGCGGCGCCTTCGACCTGGCGGTCGCCCGGGCGGTGGCGCCGCTGCCGGCGCTGCTTGAGCTGACGCTGCCGTTCGTGCGCACCGGCGGCCGCGTCGCCGCAGTGAAGGGCTCGCGGGCAGCCGCCGAGCTGGCGGCGTCGCGTCTTGCGCTCGACGCGCTCGGCGCCCGCGCCCTGGCGATGCCGCTGCGAGTGCCCGGCCCGCCCCAGCGGATCATCGTCGCGGTGAAGCAGCGCGAGACGCCGTCCGAGTACCCGCGCCGGACGGGCGTGCCGCAGAAGCAGCCGTTGTGAGGCAGCGGAACCAAAGCGGCATGCTTCGGCGACCGGCGCGGAACGTCGCGCCGCGCCGGCCGCGGTCGCCGGCCGGGCCGGAGCGACGCCGAGGCTAGACAGCGGGAGCGCATATGCTGTATGAGGTAGGCAGATGAACCGTTGATGGCTGCACATCTTGCCGGATGGCAAGAGCGGCGGAGGGAGGATCCTCATGATGTCTCAGGCAGGCGGCATGAATGTCCAGGCACTTGTCGAGCGGCTGCGGCGTCTCGCCATGCTCGACACGTCCGTCTTCGACGAGGTGCGGGTCGACACCACGGCCACGATCCCGGCGATCGTCGTCGCCGCGGTGTCGATCCTGCTGTTCGGCTTCGGCGGCTGGTTCTGGTGGGTGCTCGCGGACATCGGCGGCACCGGCAAGGTGTTCTGGCAGTCGCTGATCCTCGGCAGCATCGTTGCCTTCCTGCTCTGGGGCATCTGGATCGGCATCACCTACGTGATCCTGACGCAGGTGTTCCACGCCCGCGCCGACCTCAACGAGCTGGCGCGCGTGATGGCGTTCGCGACGGTGCCGCTTGCGCTCGGCGTGCTGATGTTCATCCCCGGCCTTGATTACGGCATCGGCCTGACCGCGGTGGCGCTGCTCCTCGGGCTGACGGTGATCGCCGTGCAGACGGTGACCGATGCGCCTGCGGGACGCGTGCTGGCGGCGACGGGCGCCGGCTTCGTCGTCTGGGCCGTCGTGCTGGGTCTGCTCGTTTCGAATTCGCACATCTATGCGCCAGGCGTCTTCGTGTTCGATACCGGCACGGAATTCCTGAAGTCGCTGTCATCATCGTTCAGCAGCTTCTGACCTGAGGCGGCGGGTCGCAGGCGCGCGCCTACGTCTTGACAACGGCGGCGCCGCCTCACCTCGACGCCGATTCTGGTCACGCCCGGCGCTGGCTATACTCGCCGCATGGAGCTGCTGCCGCGTATCCGCGACGAGCTGGCGTTCGAAGGCAACATCCGGAAGTCGTACATCTACCGCTTCCTGATGAACTTCCAGCTGTGGTGGCCGATCTGGGTGATCTACCTGCTCCAGGAGCGCGGCCTGTCGTACACCCAGATCACGCTGCTCGACACGCCCTTCTTCGTCCTCATCGTGCTCGCCGAAGTGCCGACGGGCGCCATCGCCGACCACTTCGGGCGCAAGACCTCGCTGATGCTGGCGAGCACGCTCTTCGCCGTGGCGATCTTCGTCTTTGGCATCGCGCAAAACTACTTGCTGATCCTCGTGTCATACACGGCCTGGGGGCTCGCGCAGACGTTCCAGTCCGGCGCCGACACGGCCATCCTCTACGACAGCCTCAAGCAGATCGGCCGTGAAGACGACTTCCAGCAGATCAACGGCCGCCTCTGGGCGCTCACGTCGACCGCCGTCCTCATCGCGATGCTGATCGGCGCGCCGATCGCCGCCGCCACGAGCCTCTCGTTCCCGATCGTCCTCAGCGCCGGCGTCGCGCTCGTGGCGGTGCCGGTAGCGGCGTCGATGCACGAGCCGCGCCGCGAGCGCGGCGACGAGGCCGGCGAGTACGCACGGACGGTGATCGCCGGCATCCGCGACGTCTTCCGTACGCCGCCGTTGCGCTACATCATCCTCTTCAGCGCCATCCTCTTCATGTCGACGTTCGCGCCACTGATCTTCCTGCAGCCGTTCCTTGCGCATCACGGCGCGGGCATCGGCAGCCTCGGCCTCTGGCAGGCGCCGGTGCGCGGGGCCGGCATCGTCTCGGCGCTGCTCGCCGCGCGCTTCATCGCCCGGGCGGGCCAGCGCGCCGCGTTCCTGGCGATGCCGCTGGCGCTCGGCCTCTGCTACATCGCGCTCGCCGGCATCGACCAGGCGTGGGTGTACGTGGCATTCCTGCCCGTCGGCATGGTGGCGGGCATGCAGAACCCGGTGCTCGCGACCTACGTCAACCGCCGCATCCCGAGCGAGCGTCGGGCGACGATCCTCTCGGTGCAGAGCGTGCTCGGAAGCATGCTGCTGGCGGCGATGGAGCCGACGGGCGGCTTCGTTGCCGACCAGCTCGGCCTGCGCGCGCTCTTCCTGCTCTTCGGCGTCCTCGTGCTGGCGACGGCGCCGGCGGCCCTCTGGCTGTGGAGCCGCGTCGAATCCGGCGATCTCGCCGTGACGGCGGCGGCGTCGGAGCGCACGGCCGAGGCGGTGCCCGCGTCGTAGCGCCGCGGCGGCCGGATTCCGCCCGGTTCCCGGCCCGCCAGCGAGCGGCGACCTGCGAGCGGCCGCGTCAGCCGCCCTCGTACGCGCCGGCCAGGTCGCGCTTCCCTCGCGCGCTGGCGAGCGCGGCGTGGTTGAGGATGTTTCGTGACATCGACGACTCCTCGTCCTGCGCCCGCGCGGCGTAGATCGTCGCGCGGGTTCGATGCGCCTCGGCGGAGCCCGGCTCGGCGATCACGGCGAACTCGACGAGATGGCAGGCGAGGCGCGCGTTGCCTTCGGCAGCCAGCGCCGCCGCGCGCCCGAGCACGCGGTCGAGGCCGCCGGCCAGCGTCACCCACTCGCGCGCCTGCTCCGCCCGCGGCGCCGGCAAGAGGTTGTCCGGCTCGCCGTCGTACCAGCCGCCGTACAGCCGCCAGATGTTGCGCAGGATGAACTGCGGGTGGTCGTAGATCGGGCGCAGATACGGCTTGCCGAGGAGATGCTGCGGCATCTGCACCTCGTGCAGCACGCGGTCCAGCGTGGCGCCCGCGTTCATCAGCGCGAGCGTCTGCGATTCGAGCGTGTCGAGGAGGTCCGCGGTATCGGTGAGCGCGATGCGCACCCGGTCGGCGCCGAAGATCGGCATCCCGTGTCCGGGCAGCAGCGCGTCGGCGTCAAGCGAGGCCATCTCGCGCAGCGCCGCCGCCCACTCGCCGGCGAAGCGCTGCACCTTCTGCGGATTGCCGGCGTTCGGGGCCGCCCAGATGAACAGGTCGCCGGGGAAGAGCAGGCGTCGTTCCGGCACCCAGGTCCACGTCGCGTCGTCCGTCTCGCCGCGCCCGTGGTGCAGCTCGAATGTCAGCGCACCGCGCCGGAAGGTCATCCGCTCGCCGTACGTGACGTCCGGGTAGCGATACTCGTTGAACCAGCGGAAGCGTTCGATGGGCAGCGCGAACTGGCGGATGTTGATGGCGGCGTTCCAGCCCTGCGTCTTCTTATAGCGGTCGAAGTTCGGCCCGAGGCCCTCGTGCCCGTAGACGACCGGCCGCGGCCAGCGCCGCTCCTCCGCCTCCTCCTCGAAGGCACCCACGCCGAAGATGTGGTCGACGTGATGGTGCGAGAAGACCGCGGCGGCGAGCGGCGCATCGGCGCGCCACGCCCGCACCGCGTCGTGGAGCGGCTTCGCGTCGTTGATCGCGCCGGTGTCGAGCATCACGAGGCCGTCGCCGGTGTCGATCGTGTTCGCCGTCGCGAGGCCCTTGTAGAACAGCACGCCGTCGAGGATCTCGTCGCCCTCCGGGTAGCGCGCGTGCACCGGGTGCGCCTCGGCCGCTGCCGTCTCGCCACTCCACATGCGCTCGGCGACCTCACGGATCTTCGACATGCTTCCTTCTCCTCCCTATTCCCGGCGATCGCGGCGGTCGGCCGCGCGCGTCCTCGCATCCTCGGCGTCCCGGCCCTGGCCGAGCGCCACGCCGCGGTCTTCGAGGAGCGCGACGAACGCCGGCTCGTCGAGCACCTCCGTGCCCCACTGTTGCGCCTTTGCCAGCTTCGATCCGGGCTCCGACCCGACGACGAGGTAGGTCGTCTTCTTCGTCACGCTCGAACCGGCGGTGCCGCCGTTGCGCTTGATCAGCGCCTCGGCGGCATCGCGCGAGAGCCGCTCGAGGTGCCCCGTGATCACGAACGTCATGCCGCTCAGCGATCCCTCGCGCGCGCCGCCTGACTCCTCGCGGAGGTTGACGCCGGCAGCGCGCAGCTTCTCGATGATCCGGCGGTTCTCGTCGAGCGAGAAGAACGCGCGCACGCTCTCGGCGATCGTCATACCGACACCGCCGATCGCACTGATCTCCGCCGCCGAAGCATCCATCAGCGCCTGCATGCCGCCGAAGTGGTTCGCCAGCAGCGACGCCATCTCGCCGCCGACGTGGCGGATGCCGAGCGCGAAGACCACCTGCGCCAGCGGCCGCTGCTTGCTCGCCTCAATGGATGCGAGCAGGCGGTCGACGCTCTTCTGCGCCAGGCGCTCGAGCTGCAGGAGCTCGTCGCGATGTTCATGGAGACGATAGAGGTCGGCGCCGTCCCTCACCAGCCCGGCGCGCATGAGCTGATGGGCCAGCGATTCGCCGATGCCATCGATGTCCATGGCGCCGCGCCCGACGAAGTGTTCGAGCAGCCGGAAGCGCTGCGCCGGGCACTGGCGGTTCGGGCAATAGTACATCGCCTCGCCCTCGACGCGCGCGACGGGCGTCTTGCAGGCGGGGCAGGTCTTCGGCATGCGGAACGTTCGCTCCTTGCCGGTGCGCTTGCTGAGCACCGGCCCGACGACCTGCGGGATGACGTCGCCGGCGCGCTGCACGATCACCGTGTCGCCGGCGCGGATGTCCTTGCGGCGGATGTCGTCTTCGTTGTGCAGCGTCGCCAGCGAGACCGTGGCGCCGGCGATCTTCACGGGCTCGAGCACGGCGAACGGGTTGAGCGAGCCGGTGCGGCCGACGTTGACGTCGATGCGCAGCAGCTTCGTCGTCGCCTGTGTCGGCGGGAACTTGTACGCGATCGCCCAGCGGGGCTCGCGGCCGACGGCGCCGAGCTGGCGCTGGTAGGCAAGCGCATCGACCTTGATGACGATGCCGTCGATCTCGTAGTCGAGTGTCTCGCGGCGCCCGGTCCAGCCTTCGCAGAACGCGACCACCTCGTCGATCGACTCGAAGCGGCGGATCTGGGGGTTGACGCGGAAGCCGAGCGCCGAGAGCCAGCCGAGCACCTCGTGGTGCGTGGCCGGCGTCGTACCGCCCTCCTGCCAGCCGAGCTGGTAGAGGAACGCGTCGAGCGGCCGCGACGCTGTCACCTTCGGGTCGAGCTGCCGCACGGAGCCGGCAGCGGAGTTGCGCGGGCTCGCGAAGAGCGGCAGTCCTGCCTCGCCGCGCTCGAAGTTGAGCTTCTCGAAGCCGCTCTTCGTCATGTAGATCTCGCCGCGCACCTCAAAGCGCGCCGGCAGTCTGGCTGCATCGAGCGCGCGCGGGACGGAGCGGATCGTGCGGACGTTCCGGGTGATGTTTTCGCCGCGCATGCCGTCGCCGCGCGTCGCCGCCGTCGTCAGCTTGCCGCCCTCATACACCAGGGCGACCGCGAGGCCGTCGATCTTCGGCTCGCAGACCATCGAAAACTGCTCGCGCTCCAGCAGGCCGCTCGTGCGGCGGTGCCACGCGCGCAGGTCATCGCCACTGAAGGCGTTCGCGAGCGACAGCAGCGGCACGCGGTGCTCGACGATGCCGAACGTCTCGACGGGCGTGCCGGAGACGCGCTGCGTCGGCGAGTCCGGCGTGATCAGCTCCGGGTGCGCCGCCTCGATCGCGCGCAGCTCCTGCATCAGCGCATCGAACTGCGCGTCGGAGATCTCCGGCTGGTCGAGCACGAAGTAGCGATGCTCGTGGTAGGCGATCTGGCTGCGCAACTCCTCGGCGCGCAGCTTGTCGCGCTGGTAGGCGCGGTTCTCCGTCTGCGTCGTCATACGGGAATTCTACCAGCGGCGAGGAAGCCGATACGCGTTCGTCTGCTCTTGTTACACTGCTCCCGATGAAGCCGAAGATCGTGATCATCGACTATGGCGCCGGGAATCTGCGCAGCGTCGCGCGCGCTGTCGCGCACGTCGGCTTCGAGCCGACCGTGACGGCCGACCCGCACGACGTGCAGGACGCCGCCGCCGTCATCCTCCCCGGCGTCGGCGCCGCCGCCGACACGATGCGCAACCTGCGCCTCCGCCGGATGGCGGAGCCGGTGAAGGAGTACATCGCCTCCGGCCGGCCGTTCTTCGGCGTCTGCATGGGGCAGCAGGCGCTGCTCTCCGTCAGCGAGGAGGGCGGCGAGCACGAGTGCCTCGGCGTCATCGAAGGACGCGTGCGCCGGCTGCCGGCGGGCCAGAAGGTGCCGCACATGGGCTGGAACCAGGTGCGGCAGACGTCGCCGCACCCGATCTTCGAGGGCATCCCGGACGACAGCTACTTCTACTTCGTCCACAGCTATGCGCCGGAGCCCGTCGACCACTCCGTCGTCATCGGCGAAACGGCGTACGGGCGCACATTCGCGTCGGTGCTGGCGCGCGACAACGTCATCGCCACGCAGTTCCACCCGGAGAAGTCGGCGGCGATGGGCCTGCGCATGTACGCGAATTTCCTCTCGCAGGTCGCCTAGACGGCGCAGGCCGCCCACCCTCGCTTGCCTGCGCCGCGAGTCGGCACTACAGTCCCGACGACGGTTGCGTCGGAGGGAGCATCCACATGGACGTGCGAGGTAAGACGGCGATCGTCACCGGCTCCGCGGTCGGCGTCGGGCGCGCGACAGCGCTCGACCTCGCGCGGCGCGGCGCGAACGTCGTCGTCAACTACTCACGCTCCGGGGACGACGCCCGCGAGGCGCTGCGGCTCGTCGAAGAGACGGGCGCGCGCGGACTCCTCGTGAAATGCGACGTCTCGAAGGACGACGAGGTGCAGGCCATGGTGCGGCAGGCCGTCGACGCCTTCGGCGGGCTGCACGTGCTGGTGAACAACGCCGCCACCACCCACTTCGTCGCCTTCGAGGACCTCGACGGCATGAAGGAGGAGTACTGGGACGACATCTACGCCGTCAACGTCAAGGGCGTCTTCTTCTGCTGCCGGGCGGCGTCGAAGGCGATCCGGGCGTCGGGCGGCGGCGCCATCGTCAACATCGCCTCCGTCGCCGGCCTCCGCGCGTTCGGCAGCTCGATGGCGTACGCCGCCTCGAAGGCAGCCGTGATCAACATGACGATGGGCCTCGCGCGCGTGCTCGGCCCGGAGATCCGCGTCAACTGCGTCGCGCCCGGCTTCATCGACACGCGCTGGCTGCGGCGGGGGCTCGGCGAGCAGGCCTTCGAAGCGGGCAAGGCGCAGCAGGAGCGGCGCGCGCCGCTCCGGGCAGTCTGCACGCCGGAGACCGTCTCGCAGCTCGTGCTGAGCCTCGTCGAAGGCGCCGACCTCGTCACCGGCCAGACGGTTCTCATCGACGGCGGCATCTCGCTCGCCTGATGCGCGTTCGGGCGGCGGTTGGTCATCCCAACATCCTGCGTCGTCCGCGCGCTACGAAAACCTCAATCGCTCCACCGGATCAGGCCTCGCCGGATCTGCCACACTAGACGTGGCCCTGTCGCCGGGAGTCCGTGCGGCTGTCGTTCAGCGCCCATGTCAAGGAGAAGATCATGGACGCATGGCAGTACAAGGTCGTGTACGTGGATTTCAGGGGCAGGATTTCATCGGAGGGCGTGGAGTACATTCGCCAGAGCGGCGAGCATCGGACCGGGTTCGTGCGCAGCTTCCTCGACAAGCTCGGCGAGGACGGCTGGGAGCTGACCGGCGTACTCCCACTCCAAAGGCCGGAGAGCAGCTACTTCATGCTCAAGCGCGCCGCCGACAAGAAGGCGGCCGCCGGGGCGCCCGAAGGTTAGCGTAAGGCGGCGCTGAGACGCCGCCGGCACCGGCGCCAGGGCCGTGCGTGACGCCCAGCAGCGGAGGAGGCGCGCTGCGCCGCGCTCCACTCCATCCGCACGTCCGTGCGGCCGAAGTTGGTGTTGGATCGCCGCGAGCCGCTCCGCCGCCAGTACACCCGCTTCCATCACGCCCGGCCGCCGGGCTACCATGGATTCGTTATGGGTCAGCTCACCGACGCCGTGCCCGCGGAAGCAGAGGCGGAGCTCGAGTTCGACGAGGAAGCCGAAGAATTCCTCGCCGACGACGAGTCCGACGCGCTAAGCCCCGAGGAGGCGCCGGTCCGGCAGGTACCCGCGTACATCGCTATCATCCGCATCCTCGCGGTGCTCGGCATGGGCCTGAGCATCTCCTTCGGGCTCTTTATCATGCTCGTCGGCGTGAAGGGCATCATCGTCGGCGTCCCGATCCTCCTGCTTTCGATCCCGTGCTACTACGGCATGCAGCTCGCTGAGCGCCTCGTCGCGCGCCACGAAGAGGCGGTCGCCCGAGAGCAGGCGAGCTGACGCTTCGCTACGAACGTCTGCCCGCCGGATCGCGACGGCTCTGAGCCGAGGGAACGGGAGCGCCTCGTGTTCGCCATCTGGGGGCGGCGCGGCGCGGTGGCGGCGTCCGCCGGAGGCGTTCTCGCGCTCGGTGATGCTCGTGGCGGCCAGTTCGGGGTTGTTGCCGGCACGCGTGGCGTTTCGGGATGTCGTGCGTGCCCGCCATCGCCGCCATGTCGCCCTCGCCTCTCCCCTGGCTGTCAGACCTACGCCTCAGCCGCTCACTCGACCAGCTTGGTAAAATGGATGGAGGCCTTGGCGTCATACACGCCGGCGAGCGCGTTGACCGTCACATCGGACTTCACGTACGTCGCCTGGACGGTGCAGCTGTTGCCGGTCGTGCAGCCGCCGTTCGCGAACCCGTTGAGCCAGAACAGGGCGAAGCTCAGGATCGTGGCCTGGTTCGAGTTGCCGTTCGGGAAGCCATCGACCACCGGGATGATGATCACGCGCCTGCTGCACTGCTGCGGGTTGCTGAAGTTCACCGGCCGCGTGCAGGCGGCCGGCCCCTGCCACGGGTTGCAGTCCGGGTTCATCGTATAGACGGGGCCGGCCCCGGAGAATGCCTCGCCGAACGAGTCGCAGTTCGTGCTCGTGTTGTCGAGGAGGAACTGGATGCCCGTGCGCGTGCTGCCGACAAGGTTCCCCGTCTGCGGCGGACAGGTATCGTACGTCGCGCAGATGTTGCTCGTCGTCTGGCAGCCGCTCGCCGGCTGGGCGCAGACGATCGATGTGGCGCCCTGCTCGATCGTGCACTCGTAGAGGGCGGCGCCGTTGCCCGTGCAGCCGCCCTGGCTCTTGTCGAACTGCATCGAGCCGCAGTTGCCCGCGGCGAGCGACTGGCAGCCGCCGCCCGAGTCGAACTTCAGGTCGACGACCGTACCCGGCGCTGGCAGCGCGGTCACGCCAAACGGGGTGAGCCCGCTCATGCCGCCGGGGGACGTCTTGATCGCGCCGGCCTTCACGCCAACGCCCTTCGAGTTGATGCCGACGACCCGCATGAAGGCGAAGGCGTGGTTCCGGGCGATCGCGACGCGGGCGGTCGGGTTGCCGCTCGGCGTCACGGCAAGGTTATCGAACGAGAGCGTGACGTCGGCCCAGTCGATGTTGTTCTTCGCGGCGTAACTCTGCGCCGTCGCCGTCGCGTTCGTCGCGTTCGAGCAGTCCGCCGGGTCCGGCGTGCAGAGCCGCTGCGCAGCCGCGAGCGCGATGGCGTCCGCCGCGTTCTGCAGGTTGCGCTTGTCGTCGGCGTAGCTGCCGATATCGATCGCCAGGCCGGCCATCGCCAGCAGCATTGGCGCCATCAGGGCGAGCGCGATCAGTACCTGCCCGCGCTCGGGCCGAAAGAGACGACGGAACGGGCGCATACGATCCTCCTCGTGAAAACGAGAACGACCGGCGCCAACCACCCCTCCGGCACCGGAGCTTCATGTGTCGCTATGACTAACATCGAACGGCCGCACGCGATTCCGTAGGGCACGTCGGCCGAAGCCTGAGATTTCAGCAGAGAGGCGCGCCCGATGGGCGGGACGCCCTGGCGCTACTCCACCAGCTTCGCGTACTGGAGTGTCGAGCTCGGGTTGTAGACGCCGGCGAGCGAGCCGAAGTTGACATCCGCCTGGACGAAGCGGCCGCTGACGACGCCGCCGCTCGACCCTTCGAGGAAGAACATCGCGAAGCCGAGGATCGTCACTTCTTTTCGGCCGTTCGGCAGCTGGTCGATGATCGGGATGACGATGACGCGGCGGCTGCAGGGCGTCACGCCGTCGTCAGGCTTCGGGCAGGCGCCCGGGCCGGCCCACGGGTTGCAGTTCGGGTTGAGCGCGTACATGCCGCCGCTCGAGGGCGTAGACGGCGGCGTCGGCGTCGACGTCGGCTGTTTCGCATTGGGGGCGACCGCCGGCGAGAACAGGCGCCCGGCGGCCCTGCGGTACGCGCCAGCGAGTGCGAGCTCGGACGACTGGCTCTCGTTGGCGCTCGCACTTACCGGCGAGAAGGCGTCGCTGAAGCTGCTGCAGGCCGACGACGTGTTGGCGATGCGGTCGGCGACGCCGCTGTCCGTCGGACCGACGACGTTGCCTGGCTTCGTGTAGCACATGTCGACATCGGCCGGCGGGCACTGATCCGCAGTCGGCACGCAGTTCGCCGTGCCCTGGGAGCACACCGACCCCTGGCTGCCGCGCTCGATCGTGTCCTTGTAGACGCTCGCGCCCGTGCCGTCGTAGGCGATGATGCCGAAGTTCCCCGTCGTGCTGCTACCGGCGCCGTTCTTGATCGTCGTCAGGTCCCCGCTGCTCACCGCATCGATGGTGTCCTGGGTGACGCCCCACGGCATCAGCCCGGACAGGCTCCCCGGCGACACCTTCACGGCCGCCGCGGCGACGCCGACGTCGCGGCTGTTCACGCCGAAGATGCGCGCGAAGGCGAAGGTGTGCCCTTTCGACAGGGCGACGCGTACTTTGGGCGCGCTGTTGCCGCCGAGGAAGGTCAGGTCGTTCGTCGCATCGAACGCGACGCTGTTCTTGCTCGCATACGTGATCGCCGTCGCGCGCGCCGCCGTCGTGTTCGAGCAGTCGGCCGGGTTCGGCGTGCACATCTCGCTCGCCGCCGCGAGGGCGATGGCGTCGGCCGCGTTCTGGAGATTGCGCTTGTCGTCGGCGTAGGCGCCGATGTCGACGGCGAGCGCGGCCATGCCCAGCAGCACCGGGATCAGCAGCGCCGTGGCGATCAGGATCTGGCCGCCGTCGCGGCGCGCGAAGGGACGAGTCCGCGGCATCGAAACCTCTCCCGTATCCACCCCACACGGCAGACCCCACCGGTCTCACCGGTAACATCGGACGCCGGCGGGCCGGTCTGGATGGGTGTCGGGCGGTCGGAAGAGAAACATCTGCGCGAAGAACGCTCGTACGTCGAGCATGTGCGGTCACGGTGGCGGCGCCTGCCCGGTCCCGGCGGGCGCCGGCGGACGAGGGAGGAGACGGCCGAAGGCTCAGCCGAGCAGCGGGCCGCCGCGGTCGAGCACCTTGCCGTCGAGGGCGACGACGCTCGGTCGCTCCTCGCAGTAGGCGCCGAGCTCGCACTTCTCGAACCGGAAGGCGCCGTCGTCGCGGTTGAAGACGATCTGCCAGCTGCCGACGACGACCCCGTCCTGGCCCTGCGCCAGCTGCTGCTGGAGGACGGCGATCAGCGCTTCGAGTTCTTTGCGGCTCATAACTCCTCCCGGGAGCGCAACGTCAGGATGGCTGCGGCGCTGCGCCGCACTTCCACAGTAGCAGGCGCCGCCGCTTCAGCGGCGAGGCGGCCGACGCTATACTCGGCGACGATGCCGTCCCCATCCGCCGACGCCCTGCAGCTCTCCGTCGAACTGGCGTCCGGCAAGCACTCGCTCGTGCTGGCGAACCCGGTGATGGCCGCCTCCGGCACCTTCAGCTACGGCGTCGAGTACGCGAAGGTCTTCGACATCCAGCGCCTCGGTGCGATCGTCAGCAAGACGACGACGCTGCGGCCGCATGCCGGCAGCCCGCCCGGCCGCCGCATCGACGAGACGCCGGCCGGGATGCTGAACTCGATCGGGCTGCAGAATATCGGCATCGACAAGCTGCTGCGCGACCTGGCGCCCGCGTGGTCGCGCTGGCGCGTGCCCGTCGTCGTTAGCATCCTCGGCGCCGCCGTCGATGAGTACGGCGCCTGCGCCGCCCGGCTCGAAGGCGTCGCCGGCATCGCCGGGCTGGAGCTGAACATCAGCAGCCCGAACGCCCGGCGTGGCGGCATGGAGTTCGGGCAGGACGCGGCGACGGCGGCGGCAGTGACGGCGTCCGTCGTCCGGGCCTGCACGCTGCCCGTGATCGTCAAGCTGACGCCGAACGTCGGCGACATCGCCGCCATCGCGCGCGCCGTCGTCGATGCCGGCGCCGACGCCCTCTGCGTCGTCAACACCCTGCAGGCGATGTCCATCGACGCGCGGGCGCGGCGGCCGAACATCACCCGCACCTTCGCCGGGCTCTCGGGGCCGGCGATCAAGCCCGTGGCGCTGCGCATGGTGTGGCAGGTGGCGTCGGCGGTGAGCGTGCCGATCATCGGCTGCGGCGGCATCGTCGACGGCATCGATGCGGTCGAGTTCCTGCTGGCCGGCGCGACGGCGGTGCAGGTGGGGACGGCGACCTTCCGCAACCCGCGGGCGCCGCTCGACGTGCTGGAGGGCATCGAGGCCTACATGCGCGCGGAGGGGGTGGCGGACGTGCGGGAGTTGGTCGGCGCCGCGCGCGCATAGTTCAACGCGGCAGGCACGGCGCACGTGGTGGTCAGTCGGAGGATGTGTCCGTGACCCACAGCGGCCGGCGTCAGCTCGCCGCGTCCTCGGGCAGATGCCGGCTGCCGCACCGGTGACCGCCGAGGCGCCGACCAGCGACCATCACCCGCGCGGGGCGCGTTACAATGCCGCCTGACCCGCACCCGAGAAGGAGGCTCCCCCGCTGCTCCGTATCTTCAAGCGCACCAAAGAGACCGACGAAAAGACCGAGCGCGCCCTCGAACGCAGCCGCAAGGGGTGGTTCAGCGGCATCTCCGGCCTCTTCGATCGCGGCAAGATCGACGACGAGCTCTGGGACGAGCTGGAAGAGCTGCTGATCGGCGCCGACAGCGGCGTCTCGACGACGCAGAAGATCCTCGGCGAGGTGCAGAAGCGCGTCGAGAAGGAGCGCATCAAGGACGGCGAGGAGGTGCGCCAGTGCCTGAAGGATGTGCTCGTCGAAGTCCTGGAGACCGGGCGCGAGAAGGGGCGCATCTGGGGCGATGAAGAGCCGCCGCCGGCGGGGCGGCCTCAGGTAATCCTCGTCGTCGGTGTCAACGGCACCGGCAAGACGACGAGCATCGCCAAACTCGCGCAGTCGTATCGCGAGGACGACCAGAAGGTGGTGATCGCCGCCGGCGACACCTTCCGCGCCGCCGCCATCGAGCAGATCAAGAGTTGGGGCGATGTCGTCGGTGCCGAGGTCGTCGCACACAAGCAGGGCGCCGACCCCGGCGCGGTCGTGTTCGACGCGATGAGCGCCGCCGAGAGCCGGCAGGCGGACGTTGTGCTGATCGATACGGCGGGCCGCCTGCATACCAAGTTCAACCTGATGGAGGAGCTGGGGAAGATCCGCCGCATCATCGAGCGCAAGCTGCCCGAAGGGCCGGACGAAGTGCTGCTCGTGCTCGACGCCACGACCGGCCAGAACGCGCTCGTGCAGGCGAAGGCCTTCGCCGAGGTCGTGCCGATTACGGCGCTCTGCCTGACGAAGCTCGACGGCACGTCGAAGGGCGGCATCGTCTT
>JADEYI010000269.1_pt1 | contig 88956 bp, 139 predicted proteins | sample 8542331 | NCBI WGS metagenome assembly JADEYI01 (sample SAMN16510988, study PRJNA670497) | mine drainage metagenome | isolation source: biofilm near Copperflume 1 | place: Germany: Marsberg coppermine Kilianstollen | collected 2018-02
GGCGGTGGCCGCCCCAGTGGCGGCCGGGCCGGTGCGGCTGCCGGTGCGCGGCGGCGACGGCGGTCTGCTGCCGCTGCCAGCTCCGCTGCGAGTGTGCCTGCTGACTGCGGACTTCCAGGGCCTGCCCAACGCCGGCCCCATCGCTACTGCTTACACCCTCCTCGCCGCTGCCCTCGGCACCGACCCCAGCCTCAAGGTATAATGTGCTGCAACACTACATGACTATATCTTTGCGTTAGTTCATTTGCTTCGACTAGCCTTGGCAGTCCTTCATCTCCTGACCCTTCAGGCCAGCTTATGAACAGCATATATATTGCTGAGGACGCGTGCACTGCTGCCACCAGGTGACGCTGCTGGGGGCGAGCAAGGATTTGGAGGCATGCGGGCGAATGGCAACAACGCAGCACCAGCTGAATCCGGCGGTGCAGTATGCGTGCCTGCAGCAGGACCACTTCCTGCCGGCCACCGTCAACACGCAGCCCTTTGAGCAGCTTAGTCACGCCGTACTCAACTGGCTCCTGGACCACCAGCACGATTGTGACGTCGTTCAGGCAAGCCACCTACTAATCAATTCTCTGCTGTCTAATTGCATTCATTGATATTTTGCCTGCTGCATGTGGGGGAGCAGGTTACAACGCTTTCCTGATCACCATTGGCTTGCCCCTCTGCTTCAGAAATTATGACATATATGGCACAATGAGCACAACAAAAGTGCATGTGTAGTTTGACTGAGGAGCGTCCTTTAAATGAATTGTTCTGTCAACCGCTGCACTGCACGCTCTGTCCTGTGGGAGCTCCTGGACAGGCCGTGCTGTGTGTGGCATGAAAGCCGCAAGAAGGAAAGTGTTAAAGAGCAGGGGGTGAAAGTGCAGGTGCACGAGTGGAGCGGGGTGTTCAAAAACTTGGTGATGGCATCGCACTTCCGCCGCTTCCGCCCAGGGCTGCGAGTCGCTGTCAGCCTCTTTGGCGGCCACTACTGGCGCACCCAGGTGAGCACAGATATCTGAAATACCACCTCACAATAAATTCAGTCTAGAGACCCATTAAGAATCACCTGAGGCTCATTGGTCTGAAATTTTGTGGCTCTCGCGTTTGTCCACAGAAGCTGCATGATCTGCAGGTGACTGTGCAGCCCTGTCCCGATCAGCAATTGCACAGTGCCAGCGCTGATCGAAATGCCCTTCTCTTCTGATCCTCTCACCCTAATGCCATCTCGGACATAGTGCCATCTCGGACCCAGGATGACATTGCATGGGGGTAATGGTGGGTGAGCAAGGAGAATGCAAGGAGAATGCAAGGAGAATGCAAGACATGCCAGACATACATGCCTTGCTGTAGAAGCCTCTGCGGTATCAGTATGTTGGACAAGATTCCAAATACGTATATGGAGATTCGTGCAAGGTGCAGATATCAATCTGATAGGGTGATATCAGGCATGCATCAGCAACGTTGTCACAATGGAAAGCGAGTCTGACCGGCGATGCTGTGTCATGCGCGCAGTGGATGCTGCCGCGGCCGACGGACATCATGAGCCTGCGTCTGGACAACACGGAGCGGCAGACGGTGGAGATGGCAGACATCGGCATTTCTTCCACCCGCTACATCGCCTCCTGGCTACGCCAACGCTCCTGGGCTCTCCCAGACAACAGGTGCCGTTTCTGGCTTTCTTTCTCTCTGCCAATACAAAGCACATCTGACATCTTTTTCCAGGTTTGACTCTTCCTGGGCCGATGCGGTCTTTCAGCACGAAGCATGCCTGACACTTGAGTGTTTCGAAAAGCCGTGTCTTGATATCCTTCGAATCCAGTGTGCTTGTTGGCATTGCCACTGCAGCGCTGGATCCTGCTGGAGCGAGAGCTGGCCTGGTCAAAAGATGCAATGCTCTTGAGAAGTCTGGCCAATGTTGCCAAGGTTTTATGGCTTGGTGAGACTGCACCGGCGAGACTAGCTGCGCAATTTCTGCGCCGCACGCACTGCACAAGCTAGGGGCAACTCAGGGGTCCGTGTTGGCCTGCTGTCCATATGGTTCCTCTTTGCATTGCAAGCTTTTGTAGCGGAATTTAAGGACTTGTGGGAATTTTGTGCGCAGGCTGGCGATACCGAGCATGGTCCCGGGTGCGGAGTACTCGCCGCCGCAGCGGCCGCAGCGGCCGGTGTGGAAGTTGGCTTTCTACGCGCCCCTTGAGGAGACCAAGGGGATCAAGCTGTTCTGCGACGCTGTCGAACAGCTGCCCAAGACGGTCCTTGCGCGGCCCGGCTTCGAGGTGCACATCATCGGCGAAGAGGCCAAGATCGACCAGAAGCTGAGCCTGCCGTGGCTGCGCGACAGGACCGCTGACTGGACCTGGAAGACCCACATCCTGCCCAGCCCCACCCGGTGCGCCCACCCTTTGTGTTCACCTGATCCACCCTCATGTCTTTGGCCCTAACCTGCTTGTGCCAAGCTCTTTTCCCGAAGGTTTTTGGATCAATGCCCCTTTAGTTCTCCGTCTGCAGCAGCATAGTGTCTCTATTTTGGAGGGAACCATCTTGCCTTTGCGTTAGGCTGCTTCTTAATGGCACCGCTATCAAGATTCTTTTGCCTGTAAGAGTTTGGGCTGCATTTTTTTATAAGCACTGGCCCTTTACAGCCTGCAGGGGCTGCACCCTGATGTTATTTGCAGACCGTTGTGCATGACACAAGCACTGGGAGGCTGCAGCAACACAGCTGAACACTCGCATTGTAGCATGACTTATATGGGATGTTGAATATCTGCGCAGGCAGCGGGCGATGTCGGCGGTGGGGCAGGAGGGAATGCTGGTGGTGTTTGCATCGCCCCTGGAGAACGTGCCCTACACCCTCGCTGAGGTGGCGGTGGCGGGAACGCCCCTGCTGACCTTTGACGTCGGCGGCGCCTCGGAACTCATCGACCCCAAGAGCCACGAGGACCTCTTCTGCGGCCTCCCATCGGTGCGCACACCCCTGGCCACCTGTCATCATTCCCCTGATCCTCGTCATGAAACTGCCAAGTGCAAAGTATTGATGTCTTTTGGATGTCACAGCTCAGACATGACGGATGCAAGCAGCTCTTGCCAAAGGGATGTCCCCTTTGCCGGTCATCACACCTCAATTGCAGACACCTGCGCAGTTGAGTTTTCTCCCGGTGGCAACAGCAGCAATGGCCATACTAGATAGTGCCCCTTTGTCCTCCAATGTTGTCTGATAGCCCATTGAAGACTCTTTATACCGGCCAACTGCAGCTTGTCTGTAGGACGCACCTTACCTTTTGGCAGGCAACACATGTAGTGAAAATTGATAACACCGGCCATAATCTGACGTTGTCTTACATGACTTTGCATGACACAGGTGGGCAACTTGGTGCCTTGTATGCGCAACGCGTTGCTGCGGGGTTACATAGCGCCGCCAGTTTTGGCGCCGCGGATAGTGGCAGCGCGGCAGCAGTGGCTGGAGTGGCACCATGACTACGCGCTGAATCAGCTGCCGGGCGCGCTGAGTCAGGACGCTGAGCTGGCCGCCAGGCTGGACGCCATGGACAACCGCGCCGAGGTCATGACCCTCAACGACAACGAGACTGCGCTGCAGGTACGAAAATCAAATTTAAATATGACATTTTGAGAATTGAATTCGAACGCCAAATGTGCTCATATCTCTGGCCAGCATCGAGCGAGCTTCATGACCCATGCCTGCAGAAGCCGGAAGAGTGCCCCTGCGAATGCAGGGTGAAATTCAAACAGGGAATTTGTAACAAAGTGGGTGCCATGCCTGCAGCAGCTAGAGGAGTGCCCACTTCGATGCATGCATCGAACTTAATTAGAAAACATTGTGAAGGAGTGGTTTTGAGTTTGAATGTGAATTTCGAAATTTGTGCGGCGCAGCTGTATGAGCACGTGTGCGACGAGCGGCGGTGCTTGGACATTGGGTGCGAGGATCCGGATGTGCCGGCGACGGTGCTGCTGCTTCCGCCCGACTTCCAGCTTCTCGACGCCGAGCAGCTGCCGGAGCTGGTGAAGCTGCTCAGCGTCGGCGAGCTTCGCGGTAGCTCCGTGGGCGGCCTCACTTTCGGTGCTCAAATCCCCGAGTATAAGGGCCGTGGCGTTAGGGTCTCCTACCCTTCAGGGCCCACCTGGCAGGTAGATATCGTCCCCTTTACGTGCCCTCTTCACTGGGGCTTGTCTTCAAAGCAGACACAGTGAGAGTGTCAGACAGCACGACAGAAGGACAGAGTCCCATTGTCGAAGGCAATCCCTACGAGAGTTTGCTGCAGCCTGGAGCAGTGTGCCTGAGGGATCAAGAATTGCTGTCAGAAAACATGTCTGTAGTTGTCCGAGGCTACTTGGTCTGCCGTGCCAGGCTGCATGCATGTATTGTGTTATCCTGGCATTCAGAAGGGAACAAGGGAAACAAGGCTCTGAGCGGTGCATAGCTGCTGGCGCAGATATACGAGGGCAAGGTAGAGCCGTGGATGATGAGCGACAACTGCACCGACAATGTACCAGTGCTCATCCGCCGCACAACCTTCTGCTCCGCATTTGCCGCCGACGCGCGCGACTTCCGCTCCTACAACTCCTGGGTGTGTTCCTCATACTCCTTTATTAGACATGTAATTGATATATCTCCCAGATAGAGTCATTCATCTGGAGTAGGATAGCTTCCCATGTTGGGCCGGGTCCATAACCCTACTCCTCTTGGCAGGCTGGCCTGAAGGAGACAACTGTATACCCAGAAAACAGTGAAGCGGTATGGTTTCAGTGCATGCACGAATATGCTCCCTTGCTTGGGTTTGCATCCGTGACACCATATGTGTATGATGGCAAGCAGAAGGCATGGCAGTGCTGTATACGCCAGAGATCACCAAACAGCTTGCTTAAGGTGAAGCGCATCTGTGGCGGCAGGTGCTGTCGCTGATGCTGGAGCAGACGGGGCTGCACCTGGGCTCCTATCCGGCTGTCCCCTTCCGCCTGGCCAACTGGACGTCCCACGGGCACCACTGCCTCCTCGACAAGACCCCCGACCGCATGCTTGACATCCAGGTGCGCCGCCCTCTCCTCACCCCTTTGCCCTATGTAGCCACCTTGTTAAAAGCAGGGGACTCTTAACGACGTGAGCTAGACTTGAGTTGAGGAGGAGGCTTCCTTGAAGATGCAAGCAGGGGTCAACGAGCGGGACTGCCGGAGCGAAGGCCTGGTGTCACTTTGCATAAACGGGTGTACACTGCTTGTGCTTTCAGAGGATCTATTACCTTTTGTAAAATCAAAAGGAGCAGTGCAGATGCTTTGTATGCAAAGGCTGCCTGGTGTGTCAGTACCTGGAGAGCTTCTTGTATTCAACAGGCAGCAAGAAGCACAGTTCGAGCATTGATCTTGGTGGTGCATTGCCGACATGGATGTCTGTGTGCTTGTACAGGTGGCGGCGAACCTGATGACGGACGATTACCTAATGCGCAGCTACCAGCTGACGCCGGAGTACCGCCCACTGGTCGACTACTACGCTGACCTGGCGCCTGTCCAGGGGAATAAAGGGTGGCGGTACGGATACTCGGACGCCCTCGTAGACAGCACCGCAGATTTCCGGCCGATGCAGTATTTCGCGCACGCCTCCGGACAGCTGCCCGACGGGCGCTGGTCTGTAAGCGAGGTGAGATCTGGTCATTTGGAGACACCTTCAAATATCTGAACACATTTGCGTCGAGATTTATATTTGCGTTTGAGGGGGAATTAAGCAATGCTTGGCTTCTGCATGCCTGGCAGCTGTGCCTGCTGTCTGCCGTGCCATGCACAAGTCGCTGCTTTCTCACGGGGGCTCAGAACTGTGGCTGTTTAAAGCTTCTAATGCGCTCACAAATGCAAGTGTCAGTGGTCCCAGTGCAGAGAACTTCAAGTGGCAGTTACGTGAGTCTGAAGCTGTGCGGTTGTCTGCAGAATGCGAGCTTCCCGCAGATACACTCCCACATCTCCCACCCCTGCGTGTCCAGTCAGCAGCAGCAGCCAGCATGCGGAGACTTCTTCGCGGCCACCTCCATTCTGCGCTTCGACTCCTTCTTCACGCAGAAGCTCGTTGTGGTGTCCCTGACCATAGAGGTGCGCTGAAGTCTTAAATACTCCTGAGTCCTCAACACGCATGAATGATCCGCAAGACATAAGAGCTGAGAATAGTTTTCTGCACAGAACAGTGGCTGGGAAAGGGGGTGCATAGAAAGAGGGTGCATTGCCGGTCCGGCGTTATTGGCCCAGTTGAGGCAAACCCATCTTTGACAAGTCAGTCGGGGTGTTCCAGCCGTGCTGCGTGCGCAGCGGCACCTGCAGCACAGCAAAGACCCAGGTCTCTAGTTCCTGTCAGATACCTGTACCATCTGTTTATAGTGACTTCATCTGACAGGATAATCTTGTACTCGACCAGGTGCACCCGCACTGCGGAGACGGGGTGGAGTTCTCAGTGATTCTCACCCCGGCAAAGACCGGCGCGGCCGAGACGCTGCACGCGGCAGAGTACCGGCCTCAGGCGGCGCCGGTGCGGCAGCGGCTGCACTTCTTCCTGGACTGGATCCACACAGGAGACACTCTAGACTTTGTGACGTGGCCCAAAGATGACCACGACTGCGATGGGACTCTGATACTTGAGGCCAAGATCTGGGACGCCAGCGAGTACAAGGAGACCACCACCTTCTGAGGCGGCTGCTTTGAATTTGAATTCAAAAATCTAACGACAATTCCGGGACGCCAACAAGTACAAGGAGAGGAAAAAGAGCCCGCCAACATTAAAGCAGGAGGTACAAGGAAAAATTAGCTTAAAGCAGATGGAAAAGGAGAGGGTAATGGGGTTGTAGCGGCTCTGTGAATTGCTGGTTTGCCTGGAGAGGAGCTGTGCACAGCCCTGTGCTGTGCTTTGTTCCAGCGTGCTGCTTGCTCTGGTCTCACTTGTACTATCTTACTAGGTCTGCCAGATTGGGGTCCAAAACAGTGGACTATCAATCTGGTAAGCTGATCACTTATAGCAAGTTTAGCTGCCCCTGATCACCCTACCAGAAATGTGTGCCGGGAAGGTACAGCACCCGGAGCAACAACGGGACACCAAATCTTGTGGCAGCAAATCTAGAGCGCAAGGTTCTTAAGCTGTTTTTGCTGGCTTGTAGAAATGCACTTCAGTGTTTTAGGTTGGCCCATGATGGTCTGGGTCAGAAGGTGCCAGGTGGGCAATCACTCATGTGATGCAGATATAGTGGCATGCAATACATAGCGGACCTAATTATTAAATGTCTAAAAGGGGGAGCGTTTCCATTAAGGGTCCCTTGGAAGAGCCATTACTTGCTGGACCCCGGTTTCAAGGCAGGCACATAGCCCTGATGCCCTCACATGAGAGGGATGCGTCTCCCTTTGGGGATGAGACAAAGTACCACACAGCATCTTTCAAACGTTTTTGAGTCAACGCTAATGTTTAGTACCGCCTTACAGAATTCTCCACAAGGCCGTTAGCAAGTTTGCGGTGGGGCGGGGGGGTTGGGAAGATGGGATTTGCAATCTCCTGCAGCTGTGCTGGGTGTGAGCCGCAATCCTCCCCCCTCAGGTTGACAGAATGCACCTTACATAACTTTAAATTCCCCCGGTAGTGTCAAACCCGGGACGCTGTTACTGATATCTGGCCCTTGTGCAGTAGGCCGCTGCTGCAAAGGGGGTCCTGCACGCGTGGCAAGCTGCAGGATGGAACATTGAACTGATATACATTCCTAGGTGGAGCCAGACTGACAGTTGTGTCTAGCTGACTGTGCCTGAGGATGACACTGAGGATTGGGACAAGTGGCACTGATCTGCTCTGGAGTCTGCTTGCTATGGCCGGTGTTCTGGTGCATCGGCAATGTGCTCGGGAAGCACGCGAGGCAGATCAGTGTTGTCTTATGATCGCGTCAGGCTCTTGGATAGAGGGTGCACCAGCGTGGCAGCTGGATGCAACATGACAAGGGCCTGATGGCTTTCTGAGCCTCACAAGTATAGTCGCCAGGCTTGGGGCAAAGGGTGGTACCCTGATTCGGTTGTGTACATATGTTTTTGTTGCTTAGGAGGTGGCTGTGTGTGTTCCAACTCCTGATTGTGGCCTCCGCGTGAGAGGGAATTACTGCTTCTTTGCCGGAAGAGCTAGTCAGAGCCTCTGAGGACTTCCTGGTTGTACTTTGCTCCGGTGATTACTGATAGTGCTACAGTGGTGCTTGCATGCAGCAAGAGCCATGCACTAGTTTATAAATATAAATATTACCCAGAAGCTCGTCATGCTGCACTGCGTATGGGCCAGGCATGATCATGATGTTGTTGATCTGTATTCAAAGCCATGGCCTGCCCTTGCTAACTGAAGCTCCAACACTGATGTCCAGACCTGTAAAATAGAAGGATCCCGGTTTCACTCGACCGACCGTCATCTTTGCATGCATTCATCCTTGGGATGCATTCGTCCACCTAATTTTTCCTTTCATGAGTTCTAGATGCAGTTGCGTTGAAAAAATCTTTGATTTTCTAGGGATGAGAGTTTTGCCAGATATCCTCTCGTGTATCCCGACTGCTGATTATTCATGGCGAACGTCAGCACCGTAACCCTGGGAAGTTCAAAGAAGAAATTTGAATCTTCCCGATGACTCCTCGAAGGGCAGACCATAAGCTCCAAGCTGGTTCCGGATTTCACCATCACCTGAGATCGATAAGGAGGAAGAGGTGGAAGTCGCTGGAACGAGCGTGATATCAAATTTCTCGGATCTTGTGTGACCTGAAGCTTTCGTTCAGAGCTGGGTTTCTCCGGGTGTCTCACCTCCGCTTAAACGCAGACCTGCCTGTTTCCGAGACTCCACTCGCGCTCCGTAGCTCCTCAATTTGGGTCCAGGAGGATGGCTATTGGGATGAACGTCTTCAAGAAACGATGATAGATCACGAATCTGAAAGGCCAGTGTCTCCCTGCTGCTCGAGGGGCACCTCGGGATGTGAAGATCAGAGGAGAGGAAGGGTGCAGGGCTTTTCCTGCACCGCCATCTTCCTGCTGGCTATCTGTGCCTCTGTGAATATTGTATCGAGTGAGAGCGATCCTTACGGCGCTAACGACGTGGGCGTCCACAGAGTCAGCCTCTATCGCAAGGGAGGCCCAGAAGACAAAGACTCCGCCAGGCGAGAGAGGAATGTCCTGGTGAGCTGCAAAGGTTCTTGCAAATGTAATATTTCGTACTCGCTTCTTAAACCACCAATGACGACCTTCAAAGGAAGAAAATCGGCTTCATTAAGGACAGGATCCCTGAAGTGTAGTACAATGTGTGCGCGCAGTACTATGGAAAAATGGGGGTGGGGACGCCGCCGCAGAACTTGACGGTGTGCTTTGACACTGGGAGTGCCAGCATGTGGGTGCCCTCCATGACCTGTACCACAGAGTCCTGCAACCGCCACTCCAAATTCGAATACAAAAGCTCCTCAACCTACCAGGTTTGTGCTTTCCCCTTACTCTACATTCAGAACTTCTGCCTCACGCCATCCTGCACTATCTACTGTGGGGGTCCGCACCGTGGGCTTTGCAGCAGAATTGCTAAGTACATTCAATTGATTGGACACTCTACAGTACTGGATGGCTTGCCATGACCAGTACAATGCTCGCGGGTGTTCAGTGCATGCCAGAGTTCTTCTAGCATCCAGAATAAGAGTTTAGTTTTACCCGTCCGCGGCTGATAGTGGGACTTTTTGTGCTGCACAGGCTGCAAGCGTGTCTTTCACAATCACATACAAGAACGGCCACGTGGGGGGAAATGTGGGGAGTGACACGCTGACCATCACTGACTCACCCCTTGTGCTGACCAATCAGACACTGGGCCTCACTGATTCGTCCTCCCTCGACTTCACCAATGCCTCCTGCGACGGCATCTTTGTACGCGCCCCCTTACTGACTCTCATCCATTTATCCAAAAAGAAAATATCTTTGACATGAAAGTTCTGTGGCTCATGTCATGCGCCTGTGCTCATCGCTTGGTGTCAGAAATCTCAATTTGAGGGGATGCTTTGCCAGAACGAGAATTTTCAACCACATCCCATGATCTCGCCATGTTTGTGACAGCGCACACCAGCCTCTAGGCCTTGCCTTGTGTTTTGAATCCCTGCCAGAGGGCCGAGTGTAGCAGTAGCACGCAGCCTGTGCCACACTTGTCCAGGCAGTGTGCTTGGGGGTACTGCTGGAGAAGGGCTGCCTCAAGAGCCTCTATTAGTCGTGGGGATTCAAGTCCCCTGATGAGGACGCCGCGCATGCGTGCCGGCGCTGCAGCCGCGCCGCGTAGTGCAGCGTTTCCTCTCTCGCATCCGGTAATATAAGTAATCAATTGATCGCCTGATCAGGACACTGCGCATGCATGCAGGGGCTGGCGCTGCCGGCGCTGGCGAAGGACGCGTGGCAGATGCCGGCATTCTTCCGCATGATCCAGCAGGGCATGCTCCGCGACCCCGTCTTCAGCGTCTGGATGGACCCGAACCCAAACGCGGTGCCAGCTGGCGAGGTTCTGTTCGGCGGCGCCGACCCCTCGCGCTTCACCGGCCACCTGCACTTCATCCGCGTCATCTCCCAGAAGTGCGCATTAATTTCCCCTGCAATGCTTTTAGGGTCTAGGCTTTTGGTGTGGCCGACTCGTTATTTACATGCGGCGTCTCACAGACGTGCGCGTCATCTCCCCTGCGATGCATGTAGGATATCGGTGTGGCCGATTTATTATCTATTCTCTTCACATGCGGCAGTCTCAGGAGCGCGGGTGTTCTCTCCTTGCAAGTTGCCGGACACCATTGATCAGTAATGTGCCATGCAAAACGGTGTTGCCTATGAGGTCCCTACACTCTTAGTTTGCCTCCTCAGAGCTAGGTTGCTTGTGTTGGGTTCAGCAAGCACCTTGGGGCAAGAACAGAGTCTGCATGGGCATCTGGAAATCGGACTCTAAGTGAGATGAAGCAAAGCGTTTTCCAAGATGGCGTGTGTTCTGTTGCCGCCTTTGGAATGCCTGCAAAGCAAGGCTAAATATAGTCAAGGGCTGATGGGTGCATGTGGGTGTCTGGTGCAGGCATTGGGTGGTTCCCATGAACAGCACGGTGTATGTGAATGAGGACCCAGTGGAGCTGCGTGCATTCCAGGCAGTGCTGGATACTGGAAGCTCTGTCATCACTGCCAGCACTGCAGACGCCAACACCATCAACGCGGTCAGCCTTTTATTTCTTTTGTCTTGCTGTCATCCAGTTATGCAGATCACCACCGCAGCATGCTTGCACATGGGCTTTGATGAACACAGCGCACTGAGATCTCATGATGAAAAATATCTGGATGGTTGGCCACCCTTAAAGCTAGCCTCTTGCCCACAGTAATGTGTGAAGCCAGTGCTGAAGGAAGTATCTGAATCTACCAGCCCCTCTTACCCATCAGTTTTTCCTTCCATGAGCTCCACACCTTGCCTTTCTTGTGAGTGAGGAGTGAGTGAGTCAGGCGTCCTCTTCCGGCCACCGAGGACAGCTGTCTGAGCTGACTCGTGGTCCTCTCACCTCACAGTTTTTCCTGCTGGTGCGCAGGCTATTCCTGGGCTGGAGTATGCTGCAGAGGACAACCTCTGGGTGGTCCAGGGGGGCTGCCAGAATGTGACCAGTCTGCCCAACATCACCCTCTTGCTGGCAGGCACCCCCTATGTGCTCACCCCCGAGCAGTATGTCCTCCAGGTAAGAGCAAGCAGCCAGAAATCATTACACTTGGTAACTCACCTTATTTCCAGCGTTTCGAAGAGCGCCAGTGCTCCCGTTAGCTAGTGCATAAAGGCAGCTGCGCTGCTCTATCTCACAGAGAGTAATAAATAATTCCCGGAGTGAAAACTGGATGTGTGTCAAGAAATAGCTGACATCAAGTGACGGTACTTTTCCACTCAGCCGCGCACTTGCAGATGCTTTGCTGCGGCTTGTTTGTGTGAGAAAACCTCGTGCAGTAAGTGGCACCATGCCAACCTGCTCAGCACGTTGAACAAAGGAGGCTTGCGAATTTCCTAGAGATCTTGCAATAAGGTATTCGAAAACTTCCTTGAGAGGTGTATATAAGCATGGGATACTGTGTGGGAGCAGGTGTATCACAGGCCGGGCAATGAGGTCACAGAGCTCTTCTGCATGTCCTCCATTGTGGGTGGCGGCCCCCTGTACACGATAGTGCTGGGCGCAATCTTCCACCGAGCCTACTACACTGTGTATGCCTACGACGCGCGCACAAACACTCCCACGGTGAGCAGCCCTCGACTAAAATTGCCATTCCTGTCATGCAATTTCCACTGCAATGCCTGGCTTTCCACTCTGGTCCATATGGACCCTCTGCAAGTGCCTCCATGCCGACATGGCTGTGCTTGCCATGTGCCTGGTGAATTTGCTGTACGGTACAAAAGGAAGAGCAATGTTCAAATTGCAAATGGCCTCCTTGGTAGGAGCTGAGCAGGAAGAGCACCTTCAACACCACCATTCCAAGAGAACCATGATGGGTCTGATTGTGTGATTATTGCAATGCCACAGGTGGGTTTGGCTGCGAATGTACGTTCCTGGACGGCCTCTGCATCGCCGGACAGGACGCCTATGCAGAACCTGACATACATGGCACATGGGATGGAAGTTCCCTCTGGGGCTCCGCCACCTGGCGCTGACTCAACCGGCTTAGAGGGAACGCCGTTGTTGGCTGCCGCGCCGTCTGTGGATGAGTCAGCGTGGCAGCTGCTGAGTCAGAGCGACGGGCCCATGCATGTGCCTGGGCAGCCCACAAATCTAGCTACTGTCAAACCGGCGGACGCAGGTTTGAAGAATGTGGATGTGCAGTTGCACAGTGCTGCTCGGAGCGCCCAGATTCAGGACAGTACTGGCCATGCTTAGTCATGGCTATAAGACAGTGTCGGCGGCTGGTGGATCTCTGGAGATCTGTGCTCTGATTTGCGCATTGCATGCATGCAAATAGAGTGGACGATGTTTTGGCAACATGAAACATTAGTTAGGGTTCATCCTGAACAGTGTGAAGGCACTTTGTTGCTTACACCTTTCGGCTTTTTCTCAGCGATTTTGTAGCACTTGGAACTTGGCAATATTGTGGGCATGTTTTTTAATCCGGCAAATTACTCTCAGCCCCTCTTGGGTCTTTTAAACCTTCCCTTGTTGTTGACACAATATGGGAGTGTCAGACCTTCCCTTGCCCTCATGATTTAGTAAGGAAAGAAGCTCCATTATCAAGCCACGCTCACATAACATCAACGTCTTCTATCAATCCATCACAACTCACAATGATGCTGACATATCAAGTGTGCACACGCTGCATTCAAAGTACAAACAGATCGCGCAACAGCCAAGGGTGTATTCAGGGTCTCATACCAAGATAGCACCAGTGAGAAGCACTACGGATTGTTCTGCCATTTGCGTTCCATCAATCAAGACAGGCTGCATCTGAAATCACTTAGAAACTGAGCAGAGAAAAATAAAAAAGCTCCACCAAATGATGACACAGACTGGCTGCATGCAGCGCTCAGGACTGACAAGCATGCCACTGGCAATAAATCACCCCAGATGCAGGTTTCTGTACGTCTCACATTTTGGGCGATGCTGCATTTGCATATTGGCTCATCCCTCTAGGAGAATCTCTCAAATATATACTGGAGGCATCTGCAACAAAGTCACCAGAGCAAAACTGCTCCTCCAGCCAACCTTGCAACGTGAGTACTGAGAACAAAACAGGCACGCTTTTTGCCGGCTTGTCATTTCCATGCATGCACCGTACCATGTTCACATTCAGATGAAGCCATTTATGACGATTCTGACCAGCTCAACAGCAGGGCCTCTCCGCATGTGAGGGTCCTGTTCAAGCCCTTGACTGTCACACTGGAAGCAGCCGCATCAACGGACACCAGAGAAGGGTCCAGCTTCTGCGCAGCTGCCTCTGTGCCGTTCCCTCCCACCTGCAGAGCCCAAACCCGCTGTCAAGACTCAGACTACATGCGCCACAAGATATGTTATATTTAAGCGTGACCCACACACAGTTGTGACAGACCAGTCACGATTATGTTCAACCTTCCTTGTGGCTCGACAATCACAGCAGAGTGTGAGGAGGTTATTATGAGATCTCTGTGCAGAGATGACTGCAGTTTCTTCACACTTGAGCTCACAGTGTTCCCAAAGGAGCACACAGATCTCGTGCTGACCTGGAGTGTGAAGCTGGTAGGATCGGCAGGAGAGGCACCCAGAATGACAACGCCATCAAACGTCGGCCATGCCATATTTCCACTGCATGCGCTGGATCCGTTCACCGGCAACCCCGGCCAGCTCAGCCGCACCTGAACAGGCACCACGAAACTTGAATTTGAATCCCAAAATTTGGAGGTGAAAACGACTTGGTGCCACGCTGTGCACATAGCTCGTTGTTGCGATTGAAAAATGCAGTAGTTGTTCCCTGGCGCTCATTGCTCCCATTCAAACTATAACACTGCCAATCGAGAAGCCTGGAAGGTGCAGGAGGGGCACAGTGTACATAACTTGCACATATCTGTAGTTTTTAAAAAAGTTTCCATGGGTGCAGGCATGCAAGGAAGATACATGATGAGAACCCACCTGCCCGTTTACGGTCGCATTGGCACGTGCAGTGAAGGCAGAGAATGCCAGCATGTGGTCTCTGCTGCTGCCCAGATTCAGCTCCTCCCCTTCGTCCAGATAAATGTGCCCGCATGCCTGCAGAAAGGCGCCCTATGCACCACACACAAGAAGCCTGTTTGATGCACTGCTGAAGGTGGCATATTGCGCGGCTTCATCAAGCAAAAGGGTAAAATTGAAGGAGTCAGAGACATGGACGCGCATGAAGAATAAGAGGAAAATGGCTTCTGATCTGAAGTGCCCAGTTAGAGTGGAACAATGCTGCCGTCCCCAACGAACGCCAAGAAATACGCAGCACCTCAGCAGAGAAACATGAGCAAGTGCTCGGCAAATCCAGTTCACCGGGTCATCTGAGAAGTGAATGATCCTGACGAGCATGAGGTTGCCACTGGTGACAATATATACCAAGGCCAACAAAAGCACACCAGGAAATTCGTTTTACAAAGACCCCCATGATGGGGAGGCACGCGAGCCCTCCAGACCAAAATTATATCATGGAATCCATTCAAAGCACAACATTTTCAAATGTGCAGGAAAGGCAGGCGGACCTGCTGAGGAGTGCAGGGACCGGTGCAGCGCTGTGCCAGAGCGCCAGAGTATGCATCGTTGCCTGAAGAGGCCGGGCCCAGGGCGATAAGAAGCGAGAGGGGATTTTTGCGGGCTGCGTCCGTGGTCATTCCCCCCTGGCTTAGCGGCACGATGTTCCCTCCCAGCACGTGGATCGGCGTAGGGTCTGTCACCTTTGCCTGCGCATTCGAAATACTTTGCTCAGGACATCGTGAGCATCAGTGGTGAAGCTCAAAGCACCTGACCCCTCGAGTCCTGATTAAATAGCTGTGCCAGGTTCGACAAACGGCTCAGGCATCTTTCCTGCTGACGGTGACAGCAAAGACACCCAGGACACTCTGCACATTGAAATCGCTCGGTATGCATCAGTTCTATGCATCACTACTCTAGATGTCCTCTCTGCATACCCCTTCACGAGGAGAGACACAAGGCAGCAAAATGGGTCATGTGAGCATCTGCATTAGGGCAAACAAAGGGATGCAGCAGGGCAGACCTCTACAGTGATGTTCTGGCCGCCAGCTGTGGTGTTGATAGCGGAATGGTTGTACAGGTCGTACCAGACGCCAGGGGGAAAGTACCCTTTTGTGGCATTCGCGCCCTTCCTCAGCACTGGGGTGATAAGCAGTGCATCCCCTGCGGCAAGATGAAATTCTCTCACAGCTCTGCATCAGGTGCACCAGCCCAAGGGAAAATGGCAAGCATATCTCTTGGCAACAAGCAGAGATGCCAAGGTCTTGCGCCATGCCACTTGCCTGCTCCTCCCAAGATTTCTGACGCTGTGGCAATAAACAACACTTTGGATGGGCTCATCCACTTTGCGCAAAAGAGCACTTATGAAACACAGAGCCAATGCAACAGCCCGAGAAGACGCTTGGCTGGAGCAGATAGCAAGGGGTTCGTGTCCTGACTGCATAAATTGTCACCAGGTTGGAACCCCATCTGTACATTTTTTTTTGGCGTGAAACTGACATTTTGAAGAGCTCACATCACAGGTGTGTGACTGTGTCACATGCACAATGCACGGAAGCAAAGAGCTCTAGGTTCTATATGGTGACAGCAAAGGACGAAGCTCCTGGGAGCAGCCGGGGCGCGCACCCATCATCCACTGCTCCTTAAGCGCGAGCGTGCTCGCGTCGGAGGGGAACGTGAAGAAGAGCGGCCGCGCGACGGGGCAGCCATAGGTGTGCGAGTCGAAGAAGGCCGTGTACAGGTACGGCATCGCGCGCAGCCGCCAGCCCAGCACCTTGCGACTCACCTCCGCCACTGCCGGCCACCTGTGCCGTAATCAGAAATTTAAATTTAAATTCAAGTTCAAAATCCAAATGTTGGTAGCAGGTTCTAGCACACGCTCAATGTGGTATTGTTGACGAGCGCTGCTGCGGTGAGCATGGAACAGGTCAAGCAACGCCTGTCGTGAGTGCCACGTAGAGTGTGATTCGGAGCATCCGCCCTGAGTGTGCTCCCGCCAAGAGGCTTCACAGCCAGGGGATATAGATTGAGGGACACAAACACCATCACTTGAAGAATGGACGGCCCTGAATAGAAGTTATAGACTGCGAAGATGTGGTGTCAAGATGCACCTGTAGAGCTCTTGGAAGCTCTGAGCATGGTGCACGCGCGCCAGCGGCTGCCAGGCGCCCACTGCAATCCATCGCGCGCACAGTTCCTCCGTCGCCAAATTCTGGAAGCCTGCATGCGTGATGACCCATCCTTGACTAACCTTCGCAAGCATGCATGACACAACCCTTCTCTACAGAATACTGAGGTAAGAAGCAGGATCTGAAGTGCAGTCAAGCCAGGAACAAATGCAGGATGCATGCAGAGGAGAAGGGCGTAGCTCACCGCAGATGTCAGCTCCTGTGAAGGAGATGCCCACGAGACCAGGGGCCACCACCGCCGGCACCTGCCACCTCAGATCCTGCCAGGTGGACGCTGAGTCACCCGTCCAATGCGCTGTGTACGCCCCAGACCCCACGAACGTCGACCTGCAACAATGACCATGTACTCTTATAAAACTTTTTTGAGATGTCCTTCAATAGCAGCAGATGACGAGCAGTAGAGTGTGAAACCCCCAAGTCAAGTGCCGTTCAAAGTGTCAGCCTCATGCCCAAAGTCTGAGGCAGAATTGTCTAGATTTTTGGAGAAGCATGACCCTGGCAGAGATAGATCACATATGCAACCAAACCTGCCCTAGACCTCTGAGCACAAATTCATCACAGAGAACGGCACGGGTCCCTCAGGATTCCATGCAAGCACGCTGCAGGTCCAACCATATTTTTCACCCGTTCCTCTCGAGCAAGAGAGGAGATATGCCGCGCACCGAGTGAAGATGAAGTGCCGCTTCTGGCGGATGGCGCGCAGGGCATCAGCTGTGGCCTTGGCCTGGTAGAGCGCGTACAGATTGTGCACCTCGTACTCCAGCGTCCCGTCAAAATGCGCGGACGTCACCGGCAGCGTCTTGATGCTGATGTTCATCTGCGCGTGCAAGACAGCACTTGAGATAAAAATTCAAAGCCAATTTACTTTCCATGCATGCATCCAAGTGGGCAATCCTCTAGCTACTGCAGGCATGGCACCCACTTTGTTACAAATTCTCTATTTGAATTCCACCTTGCATTCGCAGGGGCACTCTTCCGGCTTCTGCAGGCATGAGACATGAAGCTCGCTTGATGCTGGCCAGAGATATAAAAAACCAGAAAATGTAAGGGGTCGCATAAAGTTGAAAAGAAGGCGGGTCTGGAAGCGCTGCAGAGCTGGGTGGAGCATGCGATGTATGTCTGGATGGCGCTGGCAGCATGCCGTCTGGATGAGAGCACTGGAGCAAGCAGCAGGTCCAAAGGCGCAAGGTTGACAAGTCAGGCAATTGACGTATAGCAAAGACCCGACCAGGCAGCCTTGCAAGATTCGAACCAACCTGTTTGCTGGATTTGTCAGCCAGAAAAGTAACGCAGTATACCCCTGAATAGAGCATCAGATTGCCAGACATCTGTCGAGAGGGCCATAGGCTATCCAGCTACCCCATGGAGTAGCTGTCTAAGACCCATGGCATTCAGCGCCAGAATTTCAGGGGCGGGTGCGATTGACAGAAAGAGCCAGGAGGGCCGAGCAAGTGAGGTGCATGCCTGGTTATTGGCATTGTTGATGGCGTAGGGCGGGTTGTACAAGCCCGCCGGGATCTGCGCGCGCGGCCCCGGCAGCGCGTCTGATTTGGCGTTGGGGCCCCACTCGCAAGACATGCGGCAGATGAAGTCGTTCGCGGGCAGCACATTGCCTGCAAAACCAATTGAGAACACTCTTCATGCATGCCCAAGACGAGGGCCGTGATGTCATGTTCAGAGTTTGTGTTGGAAGAACGGTGCAAGATGAGCAAAGGGCAGACATCCGGACTCAACACCCAATCTTTGGGTATTGCTGCAATAAAGCCTGAATTCGCGATGAATGGGTCAAGAATCCAGGTTGGTGTCCCAGGGTGCTACTGTCTTCTGCCTGCCTCCATTCCTCGCCCCTATCATGCGTCGATACTATGGGAAACACTGGAGACTACTCGCAAACAGTTGCAATGAAAGCTACCGCTGTAGGGGAGGGTATATTGTTACCTGGGTCGACACACACGTCGCCAGAGCAGTAGTTGCTGACCTCATTCATGTCCAGCCAGATGCCGTCCAGAGGGACCTGCTTGTACACACCCTGCCAACAGCAAAACAAAAATTCTTTAAGTTCTGTCGTTCTCATCATTACAGCGCCCAAATTCATGCATCATTTCAGAGTCTGCGGAATGTAATGGTGTCCTTTCAAGTTGGTCAAGGTGCACGTAGATACTGTGCTGTAAGACTGTTTGCAAAGTGGGACCACTGACCTGGATCTGCTGCTGCCACCAGGTATTTGTGCGCTGGTCCATGAAGTCCGGCCAGTGACTCGCTCCCGGCCACAACTGCATGACAGAATACCGTGCCGCCTTAGTCATTTCCAAAACCATCCCAGAAGAATGATCCATTCACCTCATCCAGATGGGTTGCTTCACGGCAAAATCGATCTTGAGATTTTGTTCCCAGAAGTCAGTATACATGTTACTATGCAGACACCTGGAGCTGAGAAGGCTGTATCATAGGAAGACGCGCCCGGATCTGAGAAAGCACAGAAGCCAGCAATGATCTATTCAAGGCTGAGAACTGACCTGGCCAGCGTAGGGCCGGCCGGTGATGTCTTGGATAAAAACCCCTGATGTTATCCCGGTGTCATACGCGGCGTAGCCTTGCTTGATGTGGATGGGCGGGTCTATGATGGGCACCCAGCGCTGACCATTCTTGTCCAGCAGTGCCCGGAAATTCTGCACAGAAATATATGACACCAATGAGACACATGCATGTGACTCATGCGTGCTGTCCATGGCCAGGCTGAAATAAGAACCTGCAAAGGGGATCAGGTCGTATAATATTCCTGCGGAACATGCTGTGCACATCACTGCAGCATGCAGAAAGATGTCTTGACCTCTGCTTTCCAAAGGCCTTCCCACGGATTGGGTTGAGCAAGGGGTAGATTGCCAAAGTAACATATAGGAGAATCATGTGGAGCTCAAGAAGGTAAGCACCTGGAAGTCATCAACGGCGTAGTCTGCGCTGAAGGTGAAGTCCTGGTCCTTGTCCATGTACTGGGAGTCCGTGACAAAGGTCTCCAGTGGGATCTGGGCCTGCGTGTAGGACTCCACCACCCGCGTGATCTGCCTTATCGACCCATACCCATACCTGCACACGCATGTATGGACATGTTGAAGTTGCTGCTATACACGGAGCCTCACTGTGCCACAAATCTTGCTCCGGGGGAGCTTTCAACTAGATTACGATCATATAAAACCAGACAATAGCGGTTGGTGATCACTTTGGGCCCATACTGAGCCCTCAATTGGAGTGTGTAATACCTGGGGACTGGGAAAGAAGGAAACGATTCACATAAGTCTGCTGGGGTGTTTAAGATAAGGGCAGGGCAGGGCTTACTTGCTGTTCATGAGGCCCATGGTCCAGTAGGGCGGCATGAAGGGACGCCCTACGACAGATGTCAGCTGCTCCAGCACCGCATGCGGCGTCGGACCCATGAAGAAGAAGAAGTCCAGGACACCGCCAATCACCCGGTAGCTGACCTGGGTCTGAGTCAGCACGATGTCCATGCCGTGGCTGTTCAGCAGCAGCACGCCATGTGTCGCGCCACCTGTGCATGCACGTGTCTGATATGGACGGAGACTTCCTTAAAGTATTCACATTTTTGAATCGAAGCAAGTACACCACACCTTCAAAGAACACAGTGGCATATTGCGGGCAAGCTTCGCTGACATGGTGGTCAGCTGTCCCGCTGCCCACCTGACCACTTGAGAGAGAGGCCACCAGCACATTGCCACTGTAATCTCTGTATGCTCTCGATGAATTCTTCCGGCCCAATTTACACAATTACAAGGCTCCAATCTGAAGAGGATCAAGATAAGAAAAGGTGCATGGAGGACACTGATCTGCTAAGAGGGACTGTGGGTGCACACCTGGGCGGACATCCAGCAGGAAGGGCCAGGACCCGTAGGTGTTCTGGTCGGGCTCCGAGGCTGCGTTGTCGCGGTTCCACAGGGTCAGGGGCGCGCCCTCCCGCCGCAGCAGCAGCCCACTCGTGGAGATGTGCTCCCCGATGCCGTACAGAGCGGCCTCCTTTGGCACCACTGATGTTAGCTCCAGGTACTGATCCTGCACAGATATGAGACCCCGCCACTTTCAAGATCATGCCTAGGATTTCCTGCAGTCATGCAAGAATGTAAGAAATGTGTTGATCACACAGCATGGCAGGACATTACGGCATTGCAAAGATACCGAAACCTAGCACAATATGTTCTAGAAAATCAAGGGCTCTGTTGCATCACTGAAAACAAATTGTACATCTGCAACCATGCGTGGCTTTGGGGCAGAGATGACCCCGCTGCACTGCACCTTGAATACAAGGCGGCTGCCTTTTGTGGTGAACAGGGGTGGGTCGGCTGTGTTGCCGGCGCGCGTCACAGTGAAGCTGAATGGGGATCTGCTGTAATCAAACGCATAGGTGGCATTCGAGGGTGGCGTTGCAGAACCTGCAGACAGAGGACAAGCATAACTTGCATGCATGCACTTTAAAATGCTCTTTTCCTGCATGCGCTGAATGGATGTCTTTAGTGACATGAGCATGTGGCCCAGGTATCCCTACACAGGATGTCATGCACATGGCATCCAACCCTTTGGCATGCACAAGGTAAAGTCAAATTCCTTTGCCACCCAAGCACACATGCTGCACTCTATATCTCGTCAACTCTGCAAGGCCTTACTCACAAGTACTGCAGTAGCCACAGATATGTAGGACACAGAGCCACACCAAGCAACGGACTCACCTTGCGGCAGGGTGCTGTTGAAGAGTGTGAAGGGGACCTCATTCCGCCCTGCCCGGCCTATCTTGACCCGCATGATGGAGGGGGTGAGGTACTGCACATTGATGTCGAGTGGGGACAGATCCTGCCCCAGCTCTGGCTGCGTTGAGCTCTGCTGCGACAGCTGTCCCTTGAGTCCCTCAGCTGCACATGCCAGCCATTACCATCAGCCATGCATGCACTACTCCATGCTGCGAAGGCGTGATCCATTGCATTCATACAGCCTTGCTTTCTTTTCTCCGAAGGGTAAGGGGAATACTGCGATAACATCGGTTTCAGAGAGGCACATGTAAGTTGAGCGCATGCATGTGCCTGCACAGTCAGTCTTAGAAGGCCCTTCTCTGGGCGGATGACAAACTGTCCACCGGAGAAGAAGCAGCTGTGCATCAGCGGCGTTAGTGCAGGCTTGCACAAGATGATGGAAGCATATAAGGAATCAGATGCTCCATGCACGCTTGAGCTCCAGACGAGCTGTTGGTGTGGCTTCACAAGGATTGAAGAAGTGCTCAATGATGCAGAGGACAGCATTTGGGGAGAAGGGGGATTGGGTTTTGATCTGGGAAGGTATCTGAATGCTTTGAGGACATACCAGTGGGGGCAAGGTTGTTGATCGAGTAGGAGCTGTCCCCATTGTTCTTGTAGAAGCAGACTGGAAGGCTCAACAGAGCCGCTCCAGTGGTGGGAGGTGCAGGATTGTAGCAGCATCCCTTTGATTGGCATTGGTCAGAGGTGATCCCGTAGTATCCTGCCCAATTCCACAAGAATTCCCTTACTAAAGAGATCCTGATTCCTTGCGAATACCACCTTACATGGTGCCAATGATTTGTAGCATCTAAGCACAGAGCAGAAAGCTTGTATGTACTCGCAAATCAAAATTTAGAACCTTAATCTGTCAACTTATTTGCACGAGTTCCGCTCGCGACTGTAGTAGCCAATGAGCACGGTACGAGACACAGTCGGAGCACGCACCGCAATCCTTCCGAGGTCCGGTGGGATTGCATTGATTCTCCGCGATAGCTAAGAACGATAATGCCGACAGCGCGAGGGCCGTTAACAGACACCGTGCGCTCCCCGTGGGCTCCATTGACGCCGAGTCATCTGCCCACCATCAGCCTGACCTGGTGGCTAGCACGGAAAGGCTTCTTGCCAGCGACTCCCCAGACCCTTCGAGACTTGGCGTGGAAGTTTTACAGGTTCAGAAGCGGAGAGGATCCCTGTCTGACAGCCAGCAAATTGTCAAATCGGCCTGCATGCAACAATCCTTACTAATACTATCGGACATAGTTGGCGGAGCTCCTCCAACAACCTTGTGAGGTCGTCGCTCCTTTTGGGTCCTCGATAATGCTGGACAATCAACGAAATGCGCAGCCGTGAGGCTTCCTGGACAGTTGGCAGGACGGGATGAGGCCGATACTAGCGTTGGCTGTGTTAGGCTTCATCGCTGGAGCCCGCGGACAGGCTTCGCAGGGATCAACGGACACCAAATACTACCCTTTCCTTGAGTCGCTCACCATATGCACTCCCATCAACATCTTTATCAATAGCTCGACGGATGGAAAGTATGCTGTGACCGTGGATGCCGATCCAGCTGTGAGGAAGGCCCTGCTGATCACCTACCAGGGAAAGGGGCTGGGCATCGAAAGCTTTGGGGATTTCGAGAGCAGCAACCCCATCAAGATAACTTTCAGCCTGCCTCCTGGAGTCTTGCAGTATATCGAAGCAGACTACACAAATTCAGACATAGCCATCGATACATCCTTTTCCAAGCAAAAGGGAGAAATAGCCAACAATGGCAATGGCCGCATCATAGTGTCCAAGGGGCTGGATGGCGATCTGGTGAAAGTCAGTACTGTGGGGTGAGCCACTTACTGACAACCTGCGGTATTCATGTCTCCGCAGAAGAACACTTGTGCCGTTCAAGATTCCTATACTACAGATTGGTGGAAGAAAAGTACTTGTTGCTCATTGCAGGTCTGGGGACGTGGTGATCAATGGCGCTGGCCAGTACACTGAGATCTTCTCAGCTGGTGCTGGCAACAGATACCTGTCTGGCTTCAAGGGGCAGATCAATGTCAAGCATGATGGCAGCGGAGCTGTCTTCATCAATCCTGCTACAGGTGTTTTGCTATAGCATGGGAAGCTCAGCTCATCATCTCTACATCTCTTTGGTTCGCATGATGCAATCTACATCGCCCCATTGAACGGTGGAATTTTTCATCGTCACGCGGTGTCACATGCTGAGCTGCAATGTGTATGGCATGCAGACTCTGTCAACATTGGAGGAGTCAACACAGGCTCTGGAGCAGTGTCTTATGCAAAGGGCAACTGCACAGTCAGGAAGGTGTGGAGATGATCTCAGACACACAAAGTGCTTAGTCATTGCCAATTCATACCAAATTTCTCACATCTCAGAGGCAGTAACTTTACTTGACAATTATATTGTGGAAGCGATGGAGAACCAGGTGATATGTCTGTGCAGGATCCGGATGCTGGGCCTCTGAGGGTTGGTGACGCATGCACAAAGGTGGACAGCGTGTCAGTGCCCAAGCAGACTGTCTACTGGACATGCGGCATTGCAGTGAAGGGTGATTATGCATGTGGAGGAGGTACGCCAGTCCAGTCCTCTTGTCAGCCCGTTTTTCATAGCAAATGCATGCAAGCATGCCTGCATGAAGCCCTCTTCTGCAGCTGCACATGATCTGCCAAAGAAGTCATATGGTCCAGTCACATGGGCATGTGTGAAAGGGCATGCATCTGTGTACGCCGACTTGCAAAATAATCGAGAGAATGGAGAATGGGGTTGGGGTGTGTGCAGGTGGTTTGGGTGGACCACCAAGTGTGACCAGCATTCCATGCAGTGTGCAGCAGAACGGGCTGGTGATGATGTCAACTTCAACATATTGAGACATGGCCGGGTTGACTTACCCAAGTATGTGCAAGCCTTCAGAGATGAGGTACTTTTGTGCAACACAAATTGCCGGCAATCTCTACATCTACCTTGAGTTGAGCCTCTGCAGGCTGATATGTTTCTGTCTGGGTGTTGATGCCATGTGGGTGCTTTGAAGGCATAAATGTTGACCCAGAGCATTGCTGCATGACCTCTTTATGCAAATGTAATATGTCATGCATGCTATGTCATGTCATGCCAACTCTGTGCTCCAGACCCCAGTATGCAATCTCTATCCATTATATGCTTAGTCTACTGGGGTTTCCCTTGTTCAGATAATGCAGCGCGTAGTACTCACAAATTTCGAGCTGCAGGTGGCTCTGAGCTATGCTGTAAGCGATCTGCACCCTACCATAAGGCCAACATAAGCAGCGAGACACGTCTGAATTCCTCTACATTCTACCGTAGTCGTTTTGCATAGCACAGCAATTCTGGCAACCGTGCACAATGACATCACACGACAGCCCCTGCCAACAAGTTAGCAACCGATCGGACGGTGCATGGATGTTGCAGCTTGGCAATGTGGCCCTGCCAATTTTGATGGATTGCAACCCACTTTTTCTACGATACAGCACCTACCCCGCAAGGGATGATATCTAGGGGTGCTCCATGGGTGTCTGGTAGGAGCCACGCTCGCGCAGGAAATTGTCAGATTCTGGGTTAAAGCTCTGCCTGGGGCTGCGGGTTCCCAGAGCAATGGGACCCTTCCCATACTCTGTGGCCCCATAGTACAGCAGCACGTCCTGCAGCACATCAGAAAACTTTCAAGCCTTGCATTCTTATGAGTATATTTTGTGTAATTGTGCAGTCTTGAGGAGTGCAAGAGAGCCAGTTGGCTACATTCACAGAGGCACGCAAAACGGGCATTGCGAGACAAGCTCTTCAATAGGCGCTGTTGCAATGCATACAGTAGTAGACCATGCAGGTATTTGGCGCACAGTAGGGCCCAGGATCTGCTCTCAAATCTGTGCTGACTGCTGAAGTATGCGTACCTCAGGGTAGATACCCTTCTCTTCAGTGGCCCCATACTTCCCTTTAGCCTTGCAGTAGCTGAGGGGAGTCCAGTCTTTGGGAGTGCGTGTGTCCATGTCAGCCCCGTACTCGTGCATGAGTTTGATGATCTCAACACCCCCATCAATGGCCCAGAACATTGCAAGGTCCGCGCCTTTGTTCATGAAGTTAGGGTCTGCTCCTGCCCTGAGCAGTGCTCTGCAGCACTCGTAGCGGTTCCTGTGGTCCACAATTGAGAGTATCCTGGTGTCAGCAGCTTTCGAAGATAAAGTTACCCGTCCTGAGCTCCATGCGTGCGGAGATGCAGAAAAGACGAGAACCGTGATGAGCTTGCTCTAAAGCGTATTCGCACCGATGCGCAGCAACCATCAGGGGAGTGTAGCCTTCCGGGCAACGATACGCTTTTCCAAAGACAAAATCGACGTCTGCTCCCTCCTCGATCTTTTTGTAGACCTTTTTGATGTCATTAAGCACGATGGCGTTGTAAAGCTCCTCGGTCTCCCGGCTGGCTTTCACTGCATCGTCACCACGGGCGTAAGGATCATAATCAGGGTGGTGAGACCCCCTGCTGTTGTCCCACTGCGCTTCATAAGCATCATCTGCCTCCTTTTGCCGCTTCTTCATAATCTCCTCCATGGTGGCTGGTGATATCTACTGCCTAGCGCCAATTAAGTTTTGCCAGGTCACCCCAGAGGCCTACTGCCTACAGCTAGTAAGAGCATTACTTTGCAGATGCAATAGGATTGCTTTAGAGCGAACGGTTGCATGTAACGCCCCTGTCGGTTCGTTCGAAGGGAGCTGAATATCTTACAGGAAGGGTCACCATGCTGTTGGAGCACAAAAGGTCTTCGAAACTTGCCCAACTTGGCATTTTGGGGATCGAAGGAGGAGTTTTTGCCTAGTATCATGTACGTAATTAATGGAATGCAGCTCATTCAAGGAAATTGCGCAGCATGGCGGAAATATAATTCTTGATTCATCCCGGTGTTGACCGGATCACAGCAGTGGCACCCCTGCATCGGCCTGAATGATCATGTGATGAATTAAGTTCTTGCTGGAAGTGGTGCAGTCGTGCTGACAAGGAAAACAAGGCTATGGTCGAAGTTCCCGTTGAGTCTGCACATCGGGGCCAAACAGTCAGCACAGAACAGGAAGCCGAGAGCATATCTATCTATAAGCAGCTACGGCTGGGACTTTCCAGTACATACTATAGCATGGCCCAAGTGTTGGGGTTGCGAAGGCTGCAGGAGTATTTCCAGGTGGGGTCCCATGGGCCTTGTTCTCAGTGCTAACGAATACTGTCAATGAGCTCCTTACTTTGTCTTGAATGCTGTGGATCAACTCCTAGGACGCAATATGTGTGAACATGTCCTGCCTCCGACAATCACGATACTCAGTACCTCAATTCTTGCTGCACAGGGGACCACATCCTTACTGACAAGCTCAGCTCCTGTTTGGATACTTGGCGTGAAATATCACGATGCGCCTTCACCTGATACTGCACAGGAAGATGTCGGACTCAAGCAGGAGGTGATGCTCTTTCCTGAGCAGAATAGGGTACTGGAGGTTTGTAATGTGACTGTCCTGTGTCTGACTTTTCACTGAGCAAGCACTCCTGTTCATACAGGTGCTCAACGCAATCCTGTCAGACCTCATGTCTCGCATCTGGATGACATACCGGAGGGGGTTCCCTCCAATAGGTGAGCGAGCATCCCCCCCAGGTTGCTCTCCTGTCTGCTGATTGTCGTAGCTAACAATATGGAAAGAAAGTTTGGTCCCACAGGCATTAATAGCAGACCTCTGAATGATTTGCAGGCGGCTCTGGCATCACCAGCGATGTTGGGTGGGGTTGCACGCTACGAAGCGGCCAGATGCTGCTTGCTCAGGTCACCTTGCTGCTCAGACACCTGCTGCTTGCATGCTTTGATGCGGCAAATCCCAATAACCATGCCACGGAGACATCTCAATTTGCGCAAGTACTATACAATGCATTGCCACCGAGCAATTATTTTGTCCAACATTTCTGGTAAAACTGGCTCGAGTCGAGCTCTTCAGAGGAATGCCTGTCCATCATCAGCTATGCATTGCCAAAGGAGTGGCACTCCATGAAATTCAATTGTTTATTTCATGCCGTTACATGTGGCCCCTGGGTCCCGGTGAATGGACAGAAGACAGCAGTGGAAGGGCCTTAGGTTCGAGATTGGTTCATAAATTGGTGCAGGCGTTGGTGTACCACCTGGTGGGGAGGCAGTGGCGGCGGAAGCTGGAGGCTGCCTACCCAGAAGAGGTTGCGCAGGTGCTGCAGTGGTTTGGTGACCAGGCCTGCGAGCAGCGCCCCTTCTCCATCCACAACATGTGCGCCACCGGGCAGACCCATGGGTGAGTCGCTCCTGCCTGCAGCATGACACCCCTCGTCTTGCATGAAAACAAAGCAGCAATGCCCCTTCTTGATCACGCATCCCTTCCTATAAAGGTCTTTTCCTTTTCAAAAGGTTTTTTTGACCTCCTGCAGCATGATCATGTCAGCATGGCGACAGTGGATACTGTCAGTCCTGATTATCACTGAAAATCAACCTCTAGATCATGAACAAGCGAATCATTGAGTAGTGGAAGCAGCCCAGACGTTGGCATGCATTAAACATACCTACTCCTGGACGGGTGCAGGGTGAAGGCGGGGGACTGGCTGGGGCCCTCAGGGCTGTGCCACACGCTGGCAGACATGGTCAACAAGGTGCAGCCGGGCGGTCTCCAGTGCCGAGTGGTCGCCACTTTCGGCGGCGGCGCACCGGTGCTCTGCACATCCAGGTCAGCATGAGACTCCAACTGCACCATGCCTGATGAGTATATGCCTGACATCGGCCAGAGATGCCATTGATATCTTCCGTTCTCTATCCTGTCTCAAGTATGAGGCACTTCAAGGGGTGGCAGCAGCGGTTACAGGGAGGATGATTGGCGTGTGATTGGTAGCGCGGCAATGCACAGGCTGGCGACGGCGTTTGAGGGGGGCGCGGATCGCAGCGGGGGCGAAGCGGGAAGCTCGGGCAGCGAAGAAAGCGGCCCGGCCGGGCAGGGCCTGCTGCTGCTCATCCCCCTCATGCTGGGCCTGAACGGCAAGGTGCAGACCTGCTCTGTCACCCAGAATCAACTTTCCACAATAAACCTGCAAAGGAGAGTGAAGGTCAAGAAAAGGGAGGGTCTCAACAGGCGTCCTAGGTTGATGGATGCTTTGGACCTGTGGGCTCTGTTGAAGGTACTTATCCACAGTGCCAGCGCCCCTCATCTTGAGGATCCTCAATAAGCCATCCCTTTGCTTCATCTGCCGCAATTATGCTGTTTCATGACACTACCTGAGATATATATCGGCAAGAATGGCAACTTAAATTCGCTCAGCAACGTAACAACTATGAAGAGTATGCTGCATCCATCTCGTATTTTAAGCATTTTAATTGCAACGATTCCAAGCTTTGGTGTTGCTGCGCAGATCAATCCGCGGTACTGTGCGCAGCTGCAGCAGCTGCTGACGTGGCCGCAGAGCGTGGGCATCGTTGGGGGGCGTCCCTCCTCCTCCCTCTACTTCATCGGCTTACAGGACCAGCATGTGCTCTACCTAGACCCCCACGAGGTGCAGGAGGTGCGTGGGGTGCAGTGCTCAGAATCACCACGTATGATCCAGATAAAATTCAACATACTGAGAACACGAATTTCCCATGACTTGCCACCTCATCTCCCTTGCCCTCTTTGCACTTCTTACCTGCCCACACCTCTGTGCAGAAGATGACAGCTTGCAGACCTCCATCAACCTTCTGAGATGCTTTTTGGGAGGTTTGAGGGATGTCAGACAAGCTGTCTCTCTTCCTGGAACTGTGTGGACGGACACGAAGCACAAGCGGTGCTGTCAAAGGCAACTGCACGCTGAAGCCGCTTCCAGGCTGAAGAGCACACTAGCCGCTTCTTTGTTGCCAGGCATTCCTGCTTTGTGTGCAGGTTGCCAGCGAGGCGGCTGACCTGGACACCTACTTCTGCAGCTCACTTCGCCTGATGCCCCTGGCCAACATCGACCCCTCCCTCGCCATCGGCTTCTACTGCAGCTCACTGAGTGCGCTCCTTCCCACACTTATAGCTCTTGTACTCTCGGTTACTGACTGCTTCACGCTAGCTACACTATTTCACCGCCCTCTAATTAGGGACCTTATAAGGGACTGCAGATGGCACATCACATTGTGCAGTGAAGTCTGGCCAGCGCTTTCTCCAGCAAGATTATTGGTCATGCGGAAATTTGGCTGATACAGTATTAAGAGCTACTGCAAATTGAGGGACTGTGTTTGTGTCCCATCTCTGACTCCGATCCATGCAGTGATGTCGGCATGACGATCATTGCGCTGACGCAAGCATCAGATAATCTTCATACCCCTACTCTGCGCGCGCGTGCATCACATCATCTCCGTGCCTACGCGCAGGCGATTTTGAGGATCTGTGCGGGCGGCTGCGGACGCTGGAGGCGGAGGCCGGCTGCGCGCCGCTGGTGTGCGTGGTGGACGAGGATGCGGGTGAGCCCAGCTGGCCGGCCGAGGAGGTCCTCTCAGACGAGGGGATCCCCAGCGATGCCGACTCCCCTGCGCCCCCCGCCGGTGGCGCCAGCCGGGACAACTGGGAGATGCTGTGATGTTGGGCTGCTGCACTGGCCCATTCTTAGGCTTGCTCTCTCTAGCCATCCGGTAGCAACTCAAGCGTCGGTTGCCCCGGGTAACACAGGAAAGCAGCCGCGGATGCCAGTGTGCACAGAAGGGCATTGGTGTCCAAGACCCGGCAGTGATCTCTTGTGGGCGTTGTCATGCATGTCTTTGAGGGGTAGGCCTCTGTGATCTCTGCCGAGAGGTGCTTAAACCTGCTGGGATGGAATGGAGCCTCCGCAGGAGGGAGTTAGATCCTCCTGGCTGGCTTCGGACATGGCCAGCGGAGTGCCTTAGGCTGCATCAGGAATTTGACAAAGTGAAGGGTGTGGATCGAAAACAGCATGTGGAGTAGAACTGTGAAAAGGAATCTGTACACCTCAGGCGGACCAACTTAGGTCTAGGGGCCTCACTTGTGCCCGGATTGCCCGTCTCATGAACATTATGTGACATTCTGCACTCTGGCACAAAGTAGGATGGGTTTCTGTGAGAGGATTAGCCAATGTCTATATTCTGAATGCATGTGAGCACCCTTCATGGATAGCCCAGTGGGGACCAGTGTATACAATGCCTGAGCATATACAACACTTTATTGTACTATAGACAGGGGAACGCAAACAAGTCCTCGCCCCCACTTGCGAAGCCAATTGGATTGCTTGACCAGGCAAACCTGCATTATGGGTGATCTGCAATCGGTGGCAATGTAAACCGGAATCGATGCAAGACATGGCAGGTGAACACTATTGCGGCAAATGAAATTAAATCACTTTCTCAATCTTTGGTTGATATGTCGTTTTACATAGGCACGCAAGTGCATGATCTTTCTGCCCGGGATTGCCACTGATCATGATATCAATATCATGCTTCTGTGACATTCTGCTCGGTTGCATCATGCAGCTTGCAGCTTTGTCCACACATGGGTATGTGCAACCCCCTATTCTACATTCTGTGTGTAAGGCTAAGCCTTACACACAGCCATAGTTCACACAGACCTGTCACCTCAGTCAGGCATTTGCACATGCATTGGTGCTCCAAAATGCCGTAATTTCTCAGGATCCGAAATTTTAGAGCTTGATTGTACAAGACCTTGTGTACTCATGCAACAACACATGACAAGACACTTTGGTGGTGCCAAAAGCCAATGAAATGGCAGGTCGTTTAGCCCAGAAGGTTAATTAGCCCCGGCATTTGCCAGATTGACGAGAGTTGTCCCCTGTCCAAGCAAAACATGCACATGAAACACACACAATGGCTATAAGCAGGGACCTGGACCTGGACGCAGATTTTATCTGGGGATGCAAGAACGCTGAAATGTGGGGGACCAATCGGCCAGCCAACTCATAATATCTACACAGGCTGGCCAAGGACAGCAGCCGCATCCGACGCCGCCGCATCGGCTGAATTGCCGAGGGCAGCCGGCACCGGCGCGGCGGCAGCTGCCGTGAAGCCATTGCTGCCATCGAACGCCGGCAGCCGCGCATCCGGATTCCCGGCAGCTGCCACTGCGTTGATACGCTCTGTCAGCTCGAGCGTACGCTGCACCAGGGCGTTCTTCTCTCGCGCCAGCTGTGCTGCATACCGCAGAAGCATCTGCTGCTGCTGTTGTAGATTCGTCACCTACAGCACATACCTCCTTCTGTCAGCAGTTAGAAAATGCCAGAGACCCCTAAAACAGACTATCATGTCTAGGATGTGGAAGGTCAACAGATCTGAGCGGAGCTCCCTCTGCTCGGGGAGCGCACAGGGTACGACACAGATATCAAACGGCCTCGCGGCACACATTCTCCTAAGAAGGGCAGTGCATGGGCCCATTACCCATGAGCAGAAACAACAGTTGCACGCAAACATGGAATGGTAGACCCAAGCAATGTCCTCCTGAACATAGAAAAACACCCACAACTAGCGCACCTGCTGTCGCAAGCTCTCCATCTCGTTGTTTTTCCGCTCACGTATGCGCCGCGCTGATTGCCGGTTGATTTCCTTCCGCCGCTTCTTGCGCTCCTCTTCATTCAATGGAGTCTTCCTCTTTATCACTGTCCTCTCGTCCTGCCCTTCCCCGCCGTCGCCCGAAGTTCCCGGCTGCGCCAAAATCAAAAACAAAATTTAGGGTGTTATTCTGTTGTTCTGAGGATGTTAGCATGTAAGACTGCGATCAGCTGCACTGAGGCTGGCGCTCAGTGAAGGAGCGCGAAGCTGATGAATGCAAATGCAGTACCTGCTCAGAGGGGCCTGCCGGTTCAAAGGGCTGTTGAGGGATGTCGGCGGATCCCAGCCCTGCTGCCTGCAGCACTGCTGCTGTAGCGCTGGGGTCCCCATTGAACTGGTCCAAGTTCACATTCCCCTGCGCAGGCAGCCAGAATTAGCCTGAAGTATCAAGAGCAGCATGCAGCACGCCCTGTTGCGGTGGCCGACCTCTTGCGCAGTCCCTCTGTGCTGATGCTGTTGAGCATGCATGCCTGCAGCCTGAGGGCGGAGCACACTACATTTGTAGCAGGTAAAGTATGGACACAGCTGGGCCATGCTGCCGAGCACAGAAAAAGACACGCACCGGGAAGGCACCAAGCTGAGCCAGCTGCGTCAGAAGCTCGTGGGAAAGGCTGAGGGCTTCCATGTCAGCCCCTGCGCCATCAGCTGCAGGAGACATCACACCATCACCCAGTCAGTGCATGCCACACTCGCCACATGAACGCGCTCCTGCCTTTAGAGACACCTAAGGTAACGTACGAGTGAAAAATCGCAATGTCACTGGGCACATCAGCAGCCATGCTTTGGACTGTTGGGTTCGGCTCTGAGCTGTTGTCACAAGAACACACTCGAACGTGCCTGGGAACACATCTCTGAAAGCTGCGATTCCAGAGAGTTAATGTATGTGGTGTTTCATCCTTGGGAGAACAGATCCGTGTCTGAAATTCGGCCGTAGTACAAGCCGATGCCGGCTGATCTGTGCAAGAACTACAGTGCCAGGGGCAGGTGCACGCACAGGGGACGGCCTCATTGAGCATCGCGTCGGGCGGTCCGGGTCGTGCTACGTCCATCTCGCTCAGCAAAATTCCTCACGGTGCTCCAAGGCTGGGGCGATGCGCGCTGAGAGATCCGACTGGACTGGCTTTCCAAAAAAGTTGACAAGACACCTTGTGTGTGCTGGATAATACTTAAAACCCCTTTTGGAGAGGGTTCAACCCTAAAGGAAGCCCTTCTCTGCTACTCTGTCATCCTAGTCATCCGAGTCCGAGATCGTGAGCACGCTGCAGAAGGCACGGCAAGAGCTCGATCTACCGTGTCCTGTAGACTCCAAGACGTCCGAATAACAGAGCGGCTGGGCGCGGGCTATTGCCAAGGCGCGATCCTTCCGGCGACGGGGCTTCATGGGCAAGATTTACATAGAGAGCCTCTCCGGCAGGGTTTTTTCGTGCAGATTGTGCGGCACGCACCTCGCCAGCAACATGGAGCTGATCTCAAAGGCAAGTCCAGGATCTGATCCACAAAAGTTCGATCGCGTTCGTAATATCAAGACCTAAAACCGTCCTGCTCATGCCCTGCACCGAGTGGTTCTGGTGCGCTGTTGTACAGAGCTTCCACTCCAGGCAAGGCAAGGCGTACCTGTTCAACGACGTCGTAAACATATCCGAGGGACCAAAGGAGGAGCGCCTGATGACGACAGGTGCGTGGTGTTCTCTGTGTCCGCTTGTGTGTTCCGGGGATTCGTTGCAGATCGCTGGTGCCGCAGGCCACTTCTAGTACTGACGAATCCGACAAACAAGATAAAATGCACCAGTATTACAGATCGAGGCTGATCTGCCCCCAAATAACGGAAGCACTCGCCTGTCTGCAGGTCTGCATGAGGTTGCTGACATCCACTGCAAGAAGTGCATGCAGCTGTGCGGCTGGAGATATGTAAGTCACTTTGACCATCGATGTTGACACAGTGAGATGTGTGAAAAGCCGGCCAGTGCCATATAGCTGTCAAAATGTCTTCTCTGTTGCGCAAATGGCCCATGTTCTCCTGAGCTTCTCATATCAGCTCCTCTTGAGAGGCATCCAGACACTGCATGGGGGCTCATCGTGCAGTGCATACGGGAATAGTTAGCGATGTCACGCAGGAGGCAAGGCGTCTCTCGTAGCAAAAGTCCCCTCAGCCAGATGGGTGACCAAGTATTTTCTAAGAGAGATGGCTTATTGCTGCCAGGTGATGGCACACGAGGAGAACCAGAAGTACAAGGAGGGCAAGTTCATCTTGGAGAGGGCCAAGATGATGGACCTGTACGAGGGAAACTTCACATCAGCCTCTGAGGCCTCAACAGTCATCCTGGGCAACGACATGGAGGAGGTCTGCAGCTAGTTCTCAGAGGGGCCTGCTCACACAGCAGCGTGCTGCAGAAGAGGTTGTAATTCTTGTAAGTAGTGACCGAGACAGAGCTATGCCTGCAGTGAGCAGGATCCTAATGTATAAGACTGCTTGAGCTTTGGGGAGGGGACAGGATCTGTACAATACATTTTTTCGTCCTGTCTCTACTGCCTGTTCAAATATCTGAGTCGTAGAAATTGATGTTGACATGTGTACAAGCCAAGTGTACCACCATGGCCCCAATTTTGAGCGAGCAGCCCTCAGAACATGAGTGAATGACTCGTTGCCCTTGTACATTGCCTTGTTCCCATCAGTCAACTCGCTACTTCGTATTATTCACAGGATTGACCATTATGTATTTTACAGTTGCTTTGGCATGACAAGACCATCTTGAGTGCACTTGCTATGCACTGTATACACTGTACGTACAAGTGTATGTTTATAAGAGCCTGAACTTGCAAAAGGCACAACAACAAAATGATGTTTGCAAGAAGAATGTAACCAATGCTTAGTCATTATGTAAACCGCAGTGGCACCATGCGCCGACACACACATGAAGTCAAATGACACAAAGAGCATCATTAAACAGATCAATTGAAAGATCTGTTACTGCACCTCTCTAGCTACGCTTGCTACCTTCAGCCGCTGTCACATTGTCCCTTTCAACCAAGCAAGTACAATTGTGTGACGCGTCAATCCCTTCATCGCAATTACCCCGGCAAGCATTCAAAGTCACCCTCTTTCAGGTCAACTTCCAGCCAGCAGAAACTCTTAAGAACACATTGCAAGCCTGCAATTGAAGACAAACAATCTCAAAATATCTCTGTGAAGGCTCTCAGGCGCCATCCGGGTGCAGCTATGTCATGGATCATGCCATGCGTTGTGCACTTCATCTTGTGCACTTCATGCACTGCGCTGGTGTGCAACAGCTCCTCAAAAGACTGCATCTCTCGAGGATCGACAACATTTCTTGTCCCATCACATGTATAAAATGCTCAGTTTTCGGGGACAAGCTTGCGGAAGGTGACAGATATGCGCCGCCCCCTCTGGATGTGCTGTCCGCCATACTGCTCTGAGGCCACAGAAGCAATGCCGTGCTTCCATTTGTACCTGCAGGCAACAGCATCTGGCCCGATGAGCGCATGCGCAAGATGCTTTCAGCGGTGATAAAGCACCCGCCTGTGAAGGAGTGCCCTCCTGAGAGGCTCGCTGACCACGCGGAAATTACTCCCAATTGACACTCCCCGGTCCACTGTACTTAATATCTTCAGCGTGCCTACATTGGAGGATGTACCAGAGGTATGCTTGCGGTCCTTTATATCAGAAAGATAGGCATGCCCTTACACATTGGACCTTTGCAGTTATTAACTGCCGGAGTACCCTGATTGTGAATCCCAGCCGGTAGTATTGTAACACGTTCAAAGGCTTGGAAGCCAAGTGTCATAGCTGCGGCCCACCTGGCTTCTCCTTCCAGCAGCAAGACATCGCCGGGGCGCAGCAGCAGCCGCTCATGGCAGCTGCCGCGGGTGAAATTCATGACCGCAGAAGATCCCAGGGACACAATTGCAATGCCGTCCTCAAACCTGTCCAGATCCACATGCGCGCAGATGCCCTCCCCTGACTCGTATGCATTCGCTGTGAGTTGGTCAAAGACTGGCGTCCGGTCCTGGATCTGCGTGCCACATGGGTGCCACCTCAGCAGAGAGGTGGTACTTCAAGCAGCCGTGCTTAGGGGGAATTGGCTTGACGCAAGCCCACCATCCTCTCTTTGCCCAAGGAACTTCTTTGAACGATGAGCAGGAGACTCTTGTTGCACGCACGCCGTGTGCTAAGGTAGGTGTCAAGCAGGTGGAAGTCTGATATTGGAAACATGTGCAGAGGTCATGCTGTGCTGCAATGGCACAGAAACGTTAGGAAATCTACCTGTTTGCTGAAGAGGTGTGCAGGCAAGGTGCCAGCCAGTTTGGTGGCCCAGACTGGCAGCGAGCCAAAGCACATGGCCTGGTTCATGACGTCATCGTCGAACCAGCCTTCTGCCGCGATGCCCTTCATCACTGCTTCCTGATTGCAGCAGCAGGCAATGCGTTCTTCAGTGTCTAGGTGCTGGTGAGAGACTGCTGCATGCAATAAGTATCTAAAAATTTCACCTGCATGGCATCCGACACGACATTTGGGCAGTGATGTGACCCTTCGATAACCGCATGTTGCTTGAAATCGTCCTCCTCGTCGTCCGATGCCCCAAATATTTCCAACAGTACCGCCTTTATCCGTTCTTTACTCTGTGTTGCATGTGCTGCCATGTTTGTACCGTCCCATCACACACATTTTAAAATCCCAAGAGCAATGGAGGCCGCTAGAAAAGTGTAAGCCAACATTTCCAAGGTTTGTGATCATGTGATGCGGGTTGACGAGCGGCATGCTCATTCAATTGATCACACATGCCTCTCGATAGCAGCAATAATCGCCTTCTTCAATTTCATGACAGAAACAGGGCTGCCTTGTGAGGCAGAAAGAGATCGATTCCTGCACAAAGAGGGGATGTCGGAAACGTCCAGTTTCCGAAAGGGAGGGAACATCCTGCTTGAGCCGACAGGTCCAGAGGCAAAGAGCAAGGCGGCTCCAAGCAGTAGATCCATCAAGCGTTTGCAACTTCATCAGGAGCTGGGTATCAAGACACTTGATTGCCCAGTATGTCGAAGAAGAGAAGAAACAATGGTCGCTCGAAGCACGGCAGGGGCCACGTACGTTCTTTGTTCCTCCTTTGATTGTGTCTGGTGCTCCAGAGAGCACTCATAGATAGATGGCGCATGAGCAGTACAATACTCTAGATCATGAAGATGATTTTGAAGTTTATCTGTGGCTCTGCGTCTCGTTGCAAGACGAAGACGCCAGCCTTATGTCTGTTCATCATTGGGCTGTCCTACTCTTCAAGCGATTTCGAGTATGGGGCATTCGGCGTCTCACGGCAAATCTGATGTGTTTTCTTTGAATCGTACAACAATGGATAGCAAAGATAGGCATTAAATTACCTTATGTGCATGTTGCAGCAAGCAGGGTAGCCAGGGTCTTAAATGCAAGTTGCCCAGACTGTATCACTGGTTGCACAGGTGAAGAGGGTGCGCTGCGAGGCGTCTGGTGTGCTGGTGGCCAAGGACAAGGCCATCAAGCGCTTCATCGTCAGGAACATTGTGGATGCGTCAGCCATCCGCGATATTCAGGACTCCTCAGTCATTGACAGTGAGCTCCTCCATCCCACAGTCAGCTAGCAGGGACCCTCACAATTCTTACAATCCTCTGTAGCAGTGCCATTGCTGTTGGCATCATATCATTGCAGCAGTAGTCCCATCTCCAGGGTGTCCAGGACACCGGCACAAGTGTGATCCAGTTTGCCGTATCGGCACAAGCCCTCAGTTGCTCTGGTGTGGCACAACTGCCCAGCGTCTACCAGCGTGGTGCTACCGATAAGGGGCGGCTCATAACCATCTGCTTATGAGATGAAGGGATCAGTGCTGACAAATAGGTGTTTCTGCTGTATCCAGGCTATGCACTGCCCAAGATCTACCGCAAGGTGTACTACTGCGTGAGCGCGGCCATTCACTCCAAGGTGGTGCGCGTGCGCAACCGCCAGGAACGCAAGAACCGCGAGCCCCCCAAGAGGTGCGCACCCACCGCAGCCCTGCACTCACAGAAGAATCGCAAAATCGGGGCTAGTCTGCTGTGCTTGTGTGTCTGTGCTAGGCTTCAGTGTTTTCTTTCTTTCTTTCTTTCTTTGATTCTTTCTTTCTTGCGTCTCCTCTCTGACCAGCTACCAAGCCCAGCTGGCGGCTAATTAAAACAAGTTTGAAATGAATGTCGGGATTGTTGGGGTCACCAAGGCCTCAAGACTGCCAAGCTGAGAACTAGCTTGTGGGTCCATGGGAGTGTCTGGCAGTTGCTGAAATATTCCCCAGCGCTCGATGATGTCTCGTAGTCGCACATGGAGTGCTGCTGATAATGCTCTGCTGCATGTACTTGCACGTGGAGTGCTGATGATGTGAGGCTGACCAACAGCTGTTGTCTGCCCACAGGTACAGACCCGGCGGCTTTGGAGACAGGCCAGCTGGCGGAGCTCCAGGCGGCGCCGGAGGCGGTGACGCAGCCAAGAAGGCCTGAACGGGCGTTTCGCTGTTTTGGACGCCCCTCTTCTGCTGCAGGTTCCCTGGCAAAGGGCATGAGCTTTGCTGGGGATCTGTCGGCTGTATGGAGACTGGTGGAGCCTTGTTGGTGTGGCTTGGCAGAGACATTGTTCTGTTCCAGTAGCTGATACTTGGATGAGTAGTTCGCTACTTGGAGAGGACTGCAGGGTGTCTGTGCTGTGTACTGACGTTGTCACTTACTTAATATGGGCGCTGACTTCAAGATGTTGGCTATTGCCAAATAGCCCGGAAGATATCTTGGATCGATCCAGGGATTCTCTAGAGCTCTTGAGGCTGAATAAATGCACGGTGACCAATTGTAAAATGTGGATGCCCACTGAGATTGCCCAGACTTGCATTGTTCTCACTTCCTCAAGTCCTTGGGAAGTGATCCCTCATCCTCAACCACATTAAACAGCAATTCGCCCTAGTTGTGAATGAAGGTGATGATGTAACGGGGAAACGGTGGTCGTCCCTTTCATCGGAATCGATTGACTTCTTCCATAGCCACATTTCACCGTGTCAAATCACCAATTTAATGCTGCTGGCCAAAAAATCGCTAATAATTGACGTGTTTTGGCATCAACGTCTATTGAAAGCAAACCATGAGGAGCGGAAATATATCAAGATTGAGGGAAAGGAGCACCCAAGAACTTCGTAGAGGGCTTGCGTGATGCATACAGGAAACACAAGATGTCCACGGCGGGAAAGTATGAGCAGGAAGCGAAGCTCACAGCAATTTATGCTGAGCTCCGAGATGGTTTCAAAAAAGCGGACGGCATCTCGGACCTCAACAAGCAGCAGTCCCTCCTCAAGGACCTCACATCCAAAATGCAGGAGGCGAAAGTGTAAGAAAACAATTTCAAGCTTAACAACTTTACTCTTTGTTGTCTCATTCCTGTCTGAGCAGCAAGCAACAAATGTACCTTTCCTCATCAGTGTCCAGCAGTCTTGGTTTGTGGCAGGCTCATAAAGGAATTCGAACGGGAGGCCAGGACGGATGGCATTTCCGCCGCAGAGCTGGCCAATCGAAAAAAGGCGATGGTGCAGGAGCTGAACAACTTCATCAGCACGAAGAAGGAGCGCAGCGCTGACCTGGACGCCAGGAAGGAGCTCGTCGCCGGCGGCAGCCCATCCAAAGCCCCACAGACCATCAACGGTGGGGACATTGCTTCACTCATTACAATGCCAATCATGCAAGCCTGCCTCAACAGCCTCAGGCCTGCCAAGAGTGCGAATGGAGTGCACAAATCCACAAAGCATGTAGATCCGGATCCCCAACAAAGCACAGCTGCTGTGCTGACAGGCCTTCACTGAGAGGCCAGCGCAGCTGCATCACACGCTCTGGTTTCTCCGAGCCAGACACCGCCTTTCCCGCCAGAGGATCATGCAAATCATGCCGCGAGCTTTGTACTTGAGTCTGCATAATAATATAATGAACCCTGTTGCATGCGCTTGCGCAGAGATGTCGGCACAGCAGCTGATGGAGCGCGGCCGCAAGGAGATGAAGGCGCAGGACGAGTCGCTGCTGCGCGCGCAGAAAATCGTGGAATCGACGGTCGAGATCGGCTCCAAGACGGCCGAAACGCTGCACGCGCAGGGGCAGCAGATGGAGCGCGTGCTTGACAACCTCGAAGAGATGCGCTTCGACATCAAGAAAGGAGGACAGGTCATCCGCGACATCACTCGCGGACTCGCCACCGACAAGTGCGCCGCCCTTTTGAGCTTTTTTGCGCCCCTTTTTGAAATTCCGTTGGGGGCCTTGGTCTACCAAAATTAGAGGAGTGAGGGTATCGCAAAATCACCCGCAGCCTTGCCACCGAGATGCGCACGGCGGCGCGCGCGACGCAACCTCTCATGGCCGATAGCTGCAGCATACACATGGCGCTAGCCCTGTACCACCGATGCATGCCTCGGCAGTGATTTTAGCGTGTGATAAAGACATACAACAGTGACTGGCTGTCATAAGGTTGGTGGGCACTGTGTCCCAACGAGTGCTTGCGTCTACTAACCATGGGTCCAAGAAGATGTATTCTCTTTGTTGATGCGAATGTTCTCTGCCTTCCACGTAGGTGCATCATGATGCTGCTGATGTTTGTGGTGATCATCATAGTGGTCATCATCGCGTGCAAGCTTGCAGGCGTCGGCAAGGTCTCCATTCCCCAGCCCAACTTCGGGGTGCGCCAATCCAGCTTACTTTTGCTGCTGTGCATTCAAGTTTGCCAAGAAAACGCTGGGTCGACCTCTTTGTGATCAGTCAACAAAGCCGATCGACAGAGCCCTCGCGAGTGGCAAAGGTCACTATCGTGCACACGCTGGAGTACTGAAACACACCTCTTTTTGTGCAGGTGTCTCCACCGCCACCGCCGCCTCTCGAATCAGGAAGAAGACTATTGCACTATAGGCAAAATACCTTGTGATGGACAGCCATACTTCACATCGTTGGAATCAAATAGTCTTTGTTTGTTGGTGCCAGCAATCGAAAAAGTAAAAGATTTTCAGTACAGAGGGTTCTGGAGTATTAAGTATGTGCGCTGTCTGAACATGCTCTAGCTCAGGGGCAAGCATAATTCCATGATGAGTGTGTGGTCACAGAGACTATGCATGTACAGTAATTGCCACTTTGATGCACTCGGTCCTTTGCAAACAGCTGGAGCTGTTGCAGGAGTGACCATGCCAGATGCTCATGCGCGCAGACAGAATGATTGCCTGATGGTGACTTGCAATTCTTTGTCCATAACACGATTGCCTTGGTGGTTGGCTGCTCTACAAACTCCCATCTTCCTGATCTATATATATGCTGTAACTCCATAAATGATCAGAGATCAATGCCCACAAGCATGCCCTCAGTAGTCCTTCCGCACCGTCACAGCCAGCATGCACATATTATGCTTCCAGTGCAGACACCATACTCATGTGCCGCGCATTGTGAAAACGCATGCATCCCCAAGGCAGGGGCCCCCATGAAATCTAGCCCTAGTTGTCCGCGCATGTCCCCGAGGGTCGCTGCGGGGTGGGAGTCCCGTAAAATCTGGCTCTCCATATTTGCGCGCGCCCACGAGGGTTTCACCGGTCGCCAGAGGAGCTGGCCCTGCACATTCGCTCGTGTCCCCCGAGGGTCAGCGGCCGCCAGGGGAGCTGGCGGGGAAGCGCGCTTCGAACAGCAGCACGGCTGGCTGGATGCCGCCGGCCGCACACTTTTCGCGTGCGTCGGGCCACAATCCCATAATCCGCCCGGCGGCCCCGTCGTCCAGGGCGAGCCATGCGCCGTTGCGGGGGTGGCGAACGAACGCGCACAGCCGCTGCTGCCCGTAGTGGCACACCGCGCTGCGCAACCCGTATACGGCCGCTCCCGGCAGCAGGCCCATGAATAGCTCTGACAGATCGATCTCCTGCGCAATGATGCGCACATTCCTGGCTTTCAAAAGGGGTCCAGGGGTTATGAGCGGCCTGACATGGGGTGGTAGAGAGGGTTGGAGGCATACAGGTTCACTCTCTGCATGCTGAGGAGCTCTGTGGGGCATGAAGAATCTAGGAAGACGCCGAATATCTACTTGCTGGCCAGCCTCCCCTCTATGTAGGCATAGAGAGGAAGCCGACACACCAGGAAGAACTTCAGTGCCTCGTGAAGAAGAAAACCCAATTCATCAAGCTATTCCATCGAGGCTGCTGCTACCATAGTTGACATTATATTCTGAAAATTCCCAGACAACCTACTGCATGACATGGCGGCAGCCGGGACACAGCCTTGCAGTCAGAAGCAAGAGGTGAGGCAAGGGGCGCACCTCTTGGATGGCAGCAAGGGTGTCGCGGATGTCCTGGGGCGACTCGCGCAGCCGCTGCCAGGCCAGCTGCAGCACAAAGAACCGCGGCGGCGCATGCGCCAGCCGCGTCTGCACCACACACACTTTTTGTAAGCCGGATAGCCAGACCTCCCTTTGTGCGGTCTTTGTGCCCCCGCCAACTGCACTTGACACCTTCCAAGCTCTGCAATCGTCAAAGGGCATGACGTATGAAGGGGAAGAATAACTTATCGGGTTCGTTGCCCATCAATTCCATGTGGAAGGAGGCACACAGCATGCAGCATTCAGCACTAAAACCGGACAGGCGTCTCTGCCGGCGCCAGGAGAATACGCCGTTCACAGTGTGTATGATATGAGGCATTTCATGACAGAGAGAGCAGTGGGGGCGCGCCTGCACTTGTCGCAGCTGGCCGCAGCCGCCCTCGTCGGTGTCACAGGTCTTGTTGGCCTGCTGAGCCGTGGCAAACAACACCTGCCCCAGGCGCTGGGGGCGGCCACCTGCTCGCAGTGCCTGTGCATGCCAACAATCAGCGCCGATCAGTCATCTTTGCATACGCGCCAAGGTAGGCGATTGCATGGACAGGACAAGGAAACCTTTGCCATTGAGTGTTTGGAGAAGCTCTGGTGTCACGGAAAAACAAGCAAGGCACACACGATCATTGTGTGGGCACCTAAGAAGCACAGGGCACATGCTGGAGGTTGCTTGGAGCCCAAAGTTTGCAAGAAAAATTCCAAGAGCACCGGGAAAAGGGAATCAAGTGACAGTGGCAGTGGCAGAGTGAGCACGCCTGAGGGGAACAGCAGGACTCAAGAATGCGGAAGATTCCAGTCAGATACTCACCCGCAGCTGGCGCATGACAGCGGTGGCCGACACGGTGAAGATGTGCTCGGTGTACTCGCTGATGTGGGTGGCCTTCTGGCCGCATGGGCCGCAGACGACGTGCTCTGAGATGCGCAGCCCAAAGCATGCGTTCACTAGTTCTCCGCCGCCTCTCACCGCCCCCACGGCATTCAGTATCTCCCCGAACACCTCCCCTGCATCGCTCATCTCCCCTGCAAAAGGGCAGCAGTCGTAACATCCGTTTAGCATCCGCGACATGAACCTGGGTTTCACAATCAAACACACGGCCCCCTAGTACACACCGCCCCCAATCAAAATTTAAATTCCAGCAAGCACACAGCATACATCAACACGTATCGCATGTGGCATGTTTGAGTGAACACCCCTGTGCATCAGCATTGGCATGGCTCCCATCCAACAGCTTTTCCCATGAAGCCAATGCAAGGATCTCCACGCTGACGCATCCGTGCAAAGGAACACGAGCGAGCAACAAGCTTCCTACAGCAGTGCCTGCATCACGTCGATATCAGGTCGCTCACCCAGCCGGGGGTTGACGCGGTACAGGGCTTCGCGCAGGCGGCTGGGTGCTATGCCGCCGCCGCCATCCGGCCGCATGTCATCGCGCGCCAGAACCCGGAACAGTTCCGCCAACGCACCCGGCACCGCGCTGCTGCCCTCCTCGTACAAACCATTACCGTAATATTATAAGCATGATTCCACGCCGTTTCTGCCGAAAGGCTATTTATTTTAGTATTTTTACACGTGTTTCATGCCAAAAGGCAAGGCACGTCCTGCAGACAAGCTACAGCTAAAGGCTGCCACAATCCCACCCCTTATTGGGCTCGCCAGATCCACGCAAGACCCAATCAACTGTGGACACCCCAAATATACAACAAACATCATTGTTACTTCTTGAACATTTCTTACAAACATTTGTTGCGCTAGCTGTACAGGTGCCTCACATGGGGGGCTGCTAATTCACGAGCAGCTGTGTCCAAGCGGCCAGAACTGCAATTCGTCATCACATATTTCCTTTTGGAGCAAAGTGTGGACGTGCTGCTGCATTCTGGACATGCCCAGAAGGTCGAGCCTGCACACCGAAGCTGCAATGTAGATTTGCAATCTGCAGCAGCTTCAGATACCAGGAACAACCTTCTTGACAGAGACCTCTGCATGGCAGCGGTGCAATAAAGGAGCCCCCTAGAAAAGCATGGGCAGCAAAGGCTGATACAGACCTGCAGTGCACGCTGGTCGAGGCGCAGGAGGCCTTCGCGGAAGGCTGCGCACTGCGCCAGAGCCTGCACAACAGCGTTGAGGCAGCGGTCGGAATCTGCCGCAGAACTCTGCATGCTGGGGCGTGCCTCCTGCATGCCTGACTGCTTGCCGTTCGCCTGCGGCCAGTACCGGCCACCTGCAAGCCAAGGTACACATACATTGCCTAAGTTCTGCCCAACGGTGCATGACGATCATGACAAAACCACAATGACAAGCAGGTTTCCTTCCATTTGAGGAGTAGCGCCCTGGCAATTGAACAGGAGGAAGGGCACACCGAAAAGCTTTGAGGCACAATGTGAGGTAATTAGACTTTCACAGCTTAAAAGTTGAAGGCTCACCACTGGGTCCTGACCCCTGGCGGCCATTCAGGGCCAGGTCAGGCTGGCTGCTCTGCTCGCTGCCCCAGCTGGACATGGAGGTCATGCCGGGGGCCAGCGCGTCCGGCTGGGACGGCTGCATGAGTCCGTACTGCTGACTGGACTGCTGACTGGGCAGCTGACCGGATGCCGCGCGCGGCCGGGACCCGATCGGGCCAAAGGCCCCCTTCGCCAGGGGCTTCGGCAGGATCTGCTCGCCCATCACCTGCCCGGGGGCGGCCGCCCTCTGCCCAAAGCCCATGAAGCCTGAGAAGAGGCTGCCGCCGAGGGCGCTGCTGGTGCCGTGCTGCTGTGGCGGGGGCGCGACGATTCGATCACCGATCACCGAGGTGGACGCGGATCGGCTTGGCGGCCGCAGCAGCTGGGGGTCGCGGGAGCTGCTGAGCGACTGCTGGGAAGCTGCTAGGGCAGCTGCCGGAAAGCCGCTGGGGGTTGCCTGCGGGGCAGCTGCTCCGAAGGCCGACGCAGATGCGCTCGGCCTCAGCTGGGACACTGCGGACCTTGTGGTGTCTGACATGGCATATGGCGCATAGCCCGCTGACTGCTGTGAAGTGCCTGCATCAAGAGGAATATAGCGTCAAAGTGGTGCGGAATCAGGGTCTGATCGTTAACACTTCAGCATCATATGTGAGGTTGATTGGAGCCTTTACACGAGCGACAACCATATTGGCCCCTAGACGTCTTGTGCAGCAAGCAGGGAACCTCATTACTGAGTAGCCCACAGGCCTGACACTTGCATGTGGCTGAAAGAAAGGACGGAAGCACACCTGAATTGAACATGCCCAAGCTGGCGCTGGGCAGCGGCAGAGGGGCAGCGCTGCCGCTTGGGGCGCCGCCGAGCACGGACAGCGCTGCAGCGGCCGGTATGCCGCTAGGCCCGCCGTTCTGCAGCAAGTCCCACCTGCCGGTTGGCTGCATCGGCTGCGAGGGGCCGGGCTGAGAAGAGCTCTGCATGAACATGGAAGAGCGCTGCTGTGCATGGGGGTCCTGGGATGGGCCTCCAGTGGACATGTGCTGCTGCTGCTGAGAAATGCTGGGCTGCTCGGGGGCCTGCGACAGGCTGTGCGCGTTCTGCATGCCCGGGAAGGGGTTCAGGACGGGCGCTCGCGGGCTCATGTCCCGGGGTGCCGGCCGGGGGAAGAGGCTGTAGATGGGCAGGTCTGGCACGGGCTGGGAGGAGGCCTGTTCTGGCGCCAAAAAGCTCGATCCAAATGCCAGCCCTGCAGCAAAACTCAAGGGAGTGATCCGAAAATTCCTTTCTGGGGTTTGTACATATCGCGTGTGGTCTGAGAGGTGCACGTACAGCCATGTAGCATGCGGCAATATGACAAGGTGATGAGGCTTGCCTGTCTGAGATGATGAAGCGGTGCTGTCCTGGCGGGTGATGCCGGGCGCTAGCTGATCCAGGAAGCTGCCGCTCCTGGACGCCACTGCGCTGCTGCCCTCAGACGGCGCCGTGCTGCGCGCGTCCTCCGCGGGCGGCTGTGGCGGCTGCTTGGCCGGCTGGGCCTGTGGCCGCGGCTGCTGCGCTCCTATCTGCGCTGCAGGCCGCTGCGGCGCGGCGACGGCCGGAGCCGGGCCAGCCGCTCGCGCAGCCACGGCCGGCGGCGGCGGCCGCGGTACTGCTTTGGCATCGGCTGCCACAGCCGCCGCCGCAAGCGGTTTCACTGCGGGGCCCGGTGCAGCCGGCGCTTTGCCAGTTGCCGGCTTTGCGGGGGCTGTGGGGGCCGGCTGCGTGGCTTCGCGCCATTCGCGCACGAGCTTCTGGGCCTGCTTGGGGTTGCCGCCCTGGTAGAGGTCGGACAGCTCCCAGCGCTGGTCCTTGCTGGTGAACTGCAGCTCAGGGCACGCGACCAGGAAGTGGCTGAGCGCGCCGCAGTGCAGGCAGCCGAGCTTGCGCATGAAGTTGTCGGCGTCCACCGTGTGCCCCTCCTCGTACATGCGCGTCAGCTTCTTGCGCGTCTCCACCTTCAGGTGCGTCAGCTTGGGGCAGTTTATCAGCCTGCGCGGAAGTTGTGCCCCTTTCAGCCTCTGCAGAGGAGAAACATTCGCAAACTTGCACATGCAAACCCTCCAGAAAGGAGTAGGACCCAAGAAGGCAAGCTGAAAATGCAGGTGCATAAGTTGTGCTACAGTAGGGTGGAAGCTCCTTACTTGTGGTACTGCTTACAGCACTGGCACTTAGGCCCCCTCTCCTTTGCAGCCACCTTTTTGCCAGGGTCCTTCGGCAGACTGCTGTTGGGTATCCTGTCTGAATTGCTGCCTCTGTCTGCTTCCCCCCTGCAGGTACCAACAAAACCCTGCTCAGCACCAAAAACATGAGACCTCTGCACACCCAAAGGTCCTATATTGAAATAGGACAAGCAGTAAAGGATGTAGAGCATACCTGCTCGAAGTTTTGGTGAACCACGATCGGACGTCTGGCGTGCTGTTATCTGACTCCTCATCTCCCCAGCCGCCAGACGCAGCATCGCGGGCCGGCACCTCCAGTGCTTTTAGACTCTGCTTGCGCGGAGACTGCTCTATGCCTGCCGCAGAACACACATGCGCAGTCAGCACTCGATCGTCAAGGCCAATTCCTTCAAGCCTGGCACTACCGGGGCAAGCCAAGTGATCAAACACGGTCTCCATGAAGACAGGCAGGACTAGGAGAATAGACCAGACTATCTGCGATATGTTCTCATGCTACAATACCCAAGACATCAGTTGTGGCAGGAAAGCAAACACGCTTGTTGTGCTCTTTGGTCTCATACTGAGAAAAAGAATAAATGTCACAGAAAATAAATGGGATTGCCACCTGTCTGGCTGCTGGCAGAGGACATAGATGCAGCGTTGCTGGCAGCTGCGCGCTTTGCATCAGTCCCGCTGTCCTGCTCTGCAGACTTTGCTGTCATCGCCAGCAGCCTCTGCAGGATTGCCGCCTCATCATCCGAATCCGGCTGCGTGCCATATTCTCAATTCACTGCCCTATCTGGACACTTACAAGGACAGGAACGGTCCAAAATATGCACAAGCTATGTCCATGCTTGAATGGAGCTGGGCAATGGCTACGGTTGAGGGTGCTTATGGGGGGCTTGGGGTGAGAAAGTGAAAATGCCGCACCTCTTTGTCAGAGGCTGCTATTGGCTCACCCTTGCCGTCCTGCTGCTGCTTGGAAGCAGACTTCCTCACCTGCACCATGCATACCCTCAAAATATAAGTTGTTAATTAAAAACCCCCTTGCTTGACAGTGCTTCCCATCTACTGTTTCTATGTATCCTGCACTCCTCGCAATCAGGCACCTGCAGACCTTACAGTATGGATAACAAGGGCAGGAACATAAGAGTAAGAATGGCAGAGCAATGACGCACCCTTGGCGCCTCGGAGGCAGCTTCGACCGCCGGCCGCTGCTGCTGCTGCTTCTGCTTCTTGGCCTTCGCGAGCGCCTGCTGCTGCTGCTGCTGCTGCTTATGCGCGTCGCGCTCCTGCTGTTCCCTCCGCTGCTGCTCCTCCTTCCTGCGCTGCTCTGCTTCGCGCTCCTGCTGGAGCCGCAGCTTCTCGGCCGCCTCGGCCTCCCTCTGGCACTGCTTCGCCAGCTGCTCTGCCTGCTGCTTTTGCTTGGCAGCCTGCAACGTTGGATGTGTTACAATTTGTTGAACGCTCACCAGTGGCGGCATCTCAGGCATTGTACACAAAGGTTGATTGACCACACAGGCCGCTCACTAATTGGGTTACACTTACCCACACTAGCTAAGCTTGAGGGGGGGCTCCATTGCTCCCAGGGTAGCACACCCAGTCAGCGAGTAAATGATCCATTGTCGCCATTTGCTGTGGTGTCAGCGCATTGCATGCAATCCACAGCTCTGCAGGTGCAACTTGCACGAGAAGTCTTCTATCTCACCCGGCACCTGATGTTGTTGATGTGACGTCAGGGCAATATTATCCTTGGAAGCAAAATGTTGGCACACAAAATGGTGTACTAGATTAAGGGAAGGGGGAGGCACCTGCTGCGCAGCGAGCTCCTGTTGGCGTGCCAATTTCCGGCGCAGCTTCTCGGCGCGGGCGGCCTCGCGGTCACGCTCCTCCCGCAGCAGCCGCTCCTGGGCCTCGCGCGCCGCCTCCTCCTTACGCAGCTGCTCCTGCCGCTCTATCGCGCGCTTCTTGGCCTCTGCGCAGCACGAATGCAATTTTGTAAGAGAAAGCTCAGCGAGAAGCTTTTCACACTTGCTGTGAAACTGCACATTTTCACATCAAAGGCAGATCGGCAAACCCCCATGCTAGCCTTGTTCTAGCAACCTGCACATTGAGCTTATCCAAGGGTGCTTGGCCAGCCCCACAAGCAGTGCAAGAGGAAGGTATCAAATAGCCAGCACGGTGCTTGGAGATCTTCCTCACACCAGCAAGGTTCCTTGAAGGGGTAGAAGCATGCTCAGGCAACAAGCAGCACAATATTTTATCACTAGGATTGCGCACCGGCGTGGTTGCGGGCTTTGACGGCGACGGTCTGGCGCAGTGCCTCCCAGGCATGCTTCTCCATCAGCTCAGTCGCATCCACCAGAGACTCCTCTACAGCCGCCCTAAGACAACACCAACAGCAGCACCTCAGATGGAGCGATGACTTGTCCTGGTGCGAAAAGCACGCAACATTGGTCCTTTCAACCGCACATACACATTGGAGCCTGTCAGCAAAGCCGCAAGGGCCTGAGGCTGATTGGGGATGCACTCTGGACATGCACTATGCAGATTGCAGCATTGGCAGCCAGCTTCACAGGACAGTATGTGCCGATGCAGCAATGGGGTGGAGGAATAGAAGGTGCGCACTGCAGCGTCTGGTGGTACTCGGTGCGGCAAGCCTCCATGCGCACATCCATGCGCTGCAGCCACTGCATCACGTGGCGGATGTCCTGCTTCACTATGTCCTGGCACTGCACCAGCAGCCCCAGGAACGCCTCCTCCACCCTGCCCCAGCCAATCATCTAAGACCCATGTTGTCCGTTGCTAAATGCTCACATGCAAGAAGATCTCAAGAGTTTGGTGCAAGTCAAGGCATGAAGGCCGCGCAAGGCAGTAGAAGGGAGCAAGAGCCTACTCTGTGTTGATGTCGATGCATGCGGCGCCAGCGATGGCCTTGATCCTCTCCCTGAAGAAGTGCGTGGCTGCAGGAGCACATCAATATTCACCTCATGTTCTGCTCAATGTTAACAATCGTCATTGCCAGTCACGCTTCCTCATGGTCATGAAACAGCCTTGTTATGGATATGTCCCATGCGGTCTACCACAACAAATGGGCTGATTGCTAAGAATGAGGGGGACACGCCCCAAGAGACTCGAGATCTTGCTTTTGTGCACACATCAAGGACACCACATGCCCACCATTATATCCATACGCACAGAAAGGCTCACATGGCTTGTCGCGCAGGGCTTCCAGCAGCTCGAGGCGGCGCTCGTGCATGAGCTGGCGAGTGCGGATGCCCAGGATGCCGACACCGCCCTCCTTGGCGTTGATGCCTGTCTTTTGCTCCCACAGCCCGTACTCCTCCTTAATCTTGGCCTTGTCCGCCGCCGTCAGCGATGAGTCGTCGCTGATGCCCACCAGCTTCTCCGCCCATGCCTTGCAGCTCCTGCATGTGCCAGAATACGTATTTGTGACAGGCATTAATGGAAATCCCAACCAAAATTCTTCCACACATGGATGACTTGATAGATTGTGTGGTTGCGCTTTTGAGTCTTGGAGCATTGGCAGGCGTGCATCTATAAATCGATATGCGTCCAGGCTGAGAACATCTTTGACGCCTAGGCAGACTAAAAAAGGACGCAACCCACTTTCATGTGAGGCTGGGGAATTCGGCAAGCCAAGCAAGCAGTCGCTGCGCAAAAGAGGGTGGGTGCCGCATGTGATAGGTTGGGGAAGGTGGGCGCTCACGTCTCGATGTCTGCGGGGAGCGCGTTGACTCTGGCGCGCTTGCTGCCGGCCTCGCAGCTCCTCAGCAGCTCCCGCTCCTGCTTGATCCTGGCCTTCAGCAGCGTCGCCTGGACACCTGTTCACCCATGACAGAGCTGCCTTCTCGGTCCCCTTTATTGACACCACAATCCATTGATTGCAGATGGCTTCATATGCAGTTCTAGGTCTTACTTAAGGGACTGTTTGCTGGGTCTTCTGATGCACTCACTGGCATCAAAGGGGAGTCCACAAGTCATGTCACAACTGCCAATGAGAGCCAACAAAAATGGAAGGGATTCGTAAGGGGTGGAAGCTGTGCGCACTTTCATGCGCCTGCTGCCAGGATTCCAGGTAGTCCCCAAACACCTTCAGGTCCCTCAGGGCCTGCCTCTGCTGCCGCATCTGCACAACCCACACACCATACAACTTACTACGTGGACATGTTGACACTTTATGGCATTAGAGACCCACCACAAAGCATCTTCAGAACAAATGTGCAACCCGCAAGCTGCAGGAAGAGCTGATTTTGATGAAAGAGATACCTGACTCTCCACCAGGACGATGTCCCTGTACACATGCACGGCCTCCTCCAGGCATGACATGCACTCGCGCCGCTCCTCGATCGTGTCAGTCGCCTGCATGTCAAACCAAAGATTTCCTCAGCACGCCCTGCTGTCGGTCATGCTAGAAATGCTAGAACAAGCCCAAATGCTGAAAAGACAAGGCCCTCAATGGCACCAAATGCGGTGCACATGAGGAGTCAATGCCGTGGCAACTCCCGAAGCTTTCCAGAACACAGGCACTTGCTGAGACGGCGAATTACCATATCCATTCCTGAAGTAAAGGATGTAGGGGATTGGTAAGGAAGGGGGGTTGATACCTTGTGCAGCAGCCGCTCAGAGCGCGTGACGAGCTCCCGGACGCGCTTTGTGTTGGCAAAACGAGAGGCGGCTGCGCCGTCCTCCCGGTAGGTGTCGTCTAGGAAGTCCTTGACCCACCTGTCTGTCTCCTTCATCGTCTTGGGCGGCTTGTTCACCTGTACAGCCACCCAGCACCTTACCACTGTCTGTGGCATTGCAAATGCTGCATTCTGACAAAACATGGCAAATCACTGCGCGCCAAAAACACATGGCATCACTGCACGTGAAAAAAACATGGCAGTCACTGCGCGCAAAAAAATATACGGCGACCACTGCATGTCAACAAAACAAGCCATTGCAATGAAGGGATCTGTCTCAACTGAGCAGGGCAACCCATCCACCAATATCTGCCGCTTGATCGTGATATAACACACTGACATGCAGGGCAGGCCATGTTCACAAGCGAATAGGTGCAGCACGCAAAATACAGAAGGCATGTCCCAAAATGTCACTGCAAAAACTCTGGCCCTGCACATCCAGAAGTGTCCTGACAGTTGTCTTGTTGATCTGGAGCCAAACTGCAAAACGCGCATTTCTGGACTGTACAGTGGAGTGCGTAGATAGCACAAGGGCTAGATGCCCAGCATAGCTGTACAACCCGGGCCTAGTGCAATAATGATGTTGACATCAACATATCGGGCCCGCGATTTGCACGAGGGTCACAGCTCACCCTGGGCTGCTTGGGGATGTGGATGTCGTGCACAGTGCGGAAAGCGTCGAATTTGTCATCTTCGTTCATCACATCCTCTGCCTCTGATGCCGTCACCAGCAGCACCTCATTTCCCTCCCTGCTCACGCACGCCTCCTGCAAAATCAACCACAAAATTTATCAACCTGCCGCCTCTCACCTTCTCACTATGTGCTCTAGGTTTTCCCCAAACCACCCAGTACTTCTAGCCAGGAATCAAGGAGGATGAAAGCATGCATGGAAAGGCTGTTCAAACTTCCATGCCGCTACAGAGATGGCAGAGTCTTTTAGGCAGAGATGCCTGGGATGAAGAGTTGCCTGCAGGAAAGGTGGCTGCACGCCATGCAAGCAAGCACTTTGTGCAGATTCACTCCCCAAGGAGAGCAGATCTAAGTGATTGCACGCCATGCAAGCAATTACTTTGTGCAAGAACCATTCCCCACAGAGAGAGCAGGGAGCTGGGCCAGCACCATAACAGTGTAGTCGTGGTGGGCGGAGCGGTAGCAGGGTAGCACTTTCTGCAGGTTGCCCAGGCGCACACACAGCTTGTTGGCCAGCTCGTACAGCTGGTCCTGACTTAGCAGCGCCATGTGGCGCCACGTCACGTGGAACAGCGTCGTGTGCTCCCCCTGCTGCACCACAGTTTCCATTGTTGATGCATGCAACACGTGTAGAGTCTAGCTTTGAAAGCGACTGGGGCGATCGTGGACGAACCAGTGGGCAAGGGAATCCCGGGGGCTGTGCACGGAGCATGCTGATATTCACAATAATGTTCCTGTTCTTTACCATAAGAACATCAACATTTGCAAATGAGCGTAATCCGCCATACAACGCATCCTGAAGTGGTGGCAGCTTTGGTGCATGCAATTACACCAGGATGGCTGACAGACAGACGGTAGGCCATGCCTTATCCCGGTTCTTGTGTGTCTGCCAGTGTCTGCGCCTCAATTTGGGCCATTCAGCCGGATGATGGGCCGGTTTGACACGATTAATTCCTTGTGGCAATGCCAGGCAAATAAGAAGGTGCGCTTGAGAGCAAGCGCTTGCCTGAGTTTTGAGGCAGGCGATGATGTAGATGGCAATGGCGCGCAGCAGGGCGTCTGACATGAACCCGCTCTCTATCAGCAGGTCTGCAGCGTCGCGGGCGAGGTTCAGATACCTCTGCTTCCAGCTCGCGTCCTGCTCGGCAACATGGATCAGCATCAGCAGGGAGTAATACTTTCATCATGGCAGCAGGGAGCAATCGACACAGCGGGCAGCAAATCTGACGGTCATGCACCACTTGCTGCTGGTGAACCCAGCAGCAGCATGCATGTTGGGGAGCGCATGAAGCAGCAGCGTCCACTGAATACAAGAAGCCACCCCCACCAAAATCCTTCATAATAAGAATCTCAGCAATCAACACCAACGTCAGAGGGCAATGCCAAGGGCACGGGACAGTTGCTGTGCGCTGGCAGGGAGCAGGGAGCGCACATCTTCTTCGCTGATCAGGCTGGCCACTGACTCATCGTCCGTGGAGGTGAGGTAAGCTTCCACATCAGTCTCGCACTCATAGTCGATGTCGTCCATGTTTGCCGAACCGCTGGCTGCCTCCGGGCCGCCGCCGTTTGCGCGCGGTGCCGCTCGCGGAGGGCCCTTGGGGCGCTGAGGTGGCAGGCCCCCCGTCATCCCCTGCAAGGGGGCCTCGCTGCCGGCGGTGGGGCCTCCGGTGGCGGCGCGCCCTGATTCCATCGCTGCAGGGTTCCCAATGTCACACTCATTTTCGTTTATATTTCAAGGGAGTTTCATCAACAGGTTCAATGGGTCATGGAAAGGGTCCAACAACAGATGATTCCCACATATTCCTCAGCATGCACCAATGTAATCAGCTTTAGAGATGAAGATGTCAGTATCTCTGTGGCATAGAAAGCGGCGGACTCTAAAGCTTGAAACCACAAAAGGTTCAGGATTTCAACACAGGAAGCGTACCAGACTCGAACGGGAGACCCAAGAGCTCTTATTACCACTGATCGCTGTCTTAGAGTCAACAAAGGCTTGGCACCTCTAGTCCTTCCATCCAGATGAGCACCGGAGGCATGCCCTGGCGTAGGTATTGCTCAGCCAAGCCCCCGTGGGGAAGTATAAAAAGTGGGTGGACTGAGATGGGGCACCTGCGAGCTGGTTGAGGTTGTCCCGGTGCGCGGCTACGGCGGCGGCCGCCACAAGATTGCGGTTGTGCTGCGTCTGCGCCTCCAGGTTCTCAATCAGTTTCCCTGCCACGCGGATGCTCTCCTGGCTGTCCATTGTCAGCTCGCCGCCGTCCCCTGCGCGCACACCCAGCAGCCGCGTCATTCACACACCATTCACGGAGCTTGCATATGGATAACTTTCGAGAATTTCCTACGATCTCCCCTCAGGAGGAAATGTTACTGCACCAAAGCAAATGCCATTGGGCATAGAAGAACGAACACAGCTCTCAAGGCACAATATATTCCTTGCCACTGCAGGCAGAAAAGGCTTGAAAGAGGCACTTGAGTGGGTACACAAAGAAACCAAAGAGAGCAAGATACGTGCAAGGTGATGGTGGTTCTTTGCAGGCATGTACCTCCTTTCTCGATGGCGGCGAGGGTGTCGCGCACATCCTCGAGCGTGCGTGCCAGGAAGCTGTTGCGGCCCCTCTCCCGCACCTCCTCTGCATAGAGGTTGGCCAGCTGCTGCTCCACCGCCCTCAGCGCATCTGCAGATGCGCACACACCAATTTCAGTATATAGAGTTACAGGTAAGTGCTGCAGGTTTGGACAGCACTTCCCCAGGAGAACACTCAGCAGATTGACCGCCCCCGATGCCTGAAGCTTGTACTGTCCATGCATGCAGCGCCTCTAGAACCAGGTAATGCTCATGTGCACCATGATTGCGAAAAGCTTATCATGCGGACGGTGGGAGGCCCTGGCAAAAGCACCAAAATGCCAGGGATAAATATGACACGGGCAGGCCACATATGCAATGTCTATCGGGCACCAGAAACTCTGCATTCAACCAGCCGCAGTTTGCAGATCTATACGCTGTTATGCTTACTCAGTTGTGCCCACAGACCTGCAGACACACTCTAATCAAAGGCGCATGAACAGGAATGAGATGGACCCTGCGCAGTTGACCTGGGTCCGCCAGGGGCATCAGTGTCAGGAGGAAGCCCACCTGAGGGGCGCGCATGCTCCCCCCGCTTCTTGTACAGATCCGCCATGAAGCTGTTCACTGCGCTGCTTGCCGCCGGCCGGGCGCTGGGATCCCCGATCCCCGCCGCTACCGCCGCCGCCGCAGCTGCAGCTGTCGCTGCTGCCACCGTCGCCGGGTGCACGCCGTCTGATCGCCCGGTGCTGCTCGGCGGCTCAATGTCCGGCTTCTGCTCTGACCACCGCCTGTGTGCATGCACATGAATTCTCTCAGGGATACGAGCTATCATCTGCTACTTGTTTTGCGTCTACATGCTTATCTGCATAACCGCATCACAAACTCACAAGGCACCACCAGGATGTCTTCTGCAGATACCACACTGCTCCACACGCTCTAAGCAGGCGCTCACTGCTTAGCATAGAACACAAGAAACCCACCACCATGCCCCATGGAAATAGCTCCCCGCATCGAGATTAACAACATATGAGAATTGCGGTGGGAGGGAGATATCGCGCCTGTCATCCCCGCTGGCAGCAGACTCCTCCTCATCCAGCCATTCGTCATCGCGGTACGGGCGCTGGATGCGGCTCACGCAATGCAGCGGCAGCGGCGGCCCATCCCCCTGCAGCCGGCACACTTTTGCTTCAACATCTGCAGCACCTTCTCAATCCCTGAACTCCAACATCTCACCACCAATATACCGAACACTTCATTTACACCCCCAGCTGCAGTCCTCAGCCACACACAGGACTGACCTCCAGCATTCCTCGCTACCAAGATATGGATGCATGGCAACCCAACGCACAGCCATGAGTGTAAAGACTGTTGCAAGGAGACGGCAGTGTGGATCAGCTTGGCTGCAGGGGCCCATGCAAAAGCAATCAAGCAGCAACACGAAAGATAAGCAGGTGAACTCACGGCCAAGTTGCGGCGCAGGTCCTCGTCAGACTCGCTCTCCAGACGGCGGTGGATGAGAAATGCGCGCTTGGCGAGGGCGCGGTCATACTCGAACTCGCCGCGGGCCTGCGCAACCGCGCGGCGCATCTGCATGTAGTGGATCTCCAGCAGCAGCTGGCCCCGGATCGCCAGCGCCTTCTCGTCGCCCGCCCGCACGCACAGCTGCACGCCCAGCACACCAATCTTTTGTCAGCCACATTCCAGCCACGAGAGCCACACCAGCAGGCACTATGTTTTATGCCAACTGTATCACGATAGATACCATACGGGGAATGATAGGTAAGGAAAGCTCAGGCAACATTCTCAACACCAGTGTCATTGCAGCATAGCGCGTCCACATGCCATCTGCGCAATACTCCTTGCAGAGAACACCTGGGCCCCGGAGGCGAGCCTTGCTGTTTCTTAGTCTTTGATAACGGCCTGCACTAAGAAACCCAGATGGCAACAGGGCCTCTCACAAGACGGGGCTTGATGTGTGTTGTGTTCGATTGTCTTGATGATGGCCTGGACTGTAGCCAGGCACAACCAAGGCCCAGGGAATCTGAAGGGCATGGAACAGAGAGTGACGCAGAGGATGTTTGCCGGGGAAACACCTTGCGGCCAAAGGCCTGGCTGACAACGCCGGCCACCCATTGGGTCTCCTTTAGTGGCTCGTCCAGGTTGTAGTAGCGCAGGTTGGCATCCTTCTCGCCCACTGCCTCCACCTCCACCAGCCCATCTGCAAAGTGGAATACACAAAGAATATGAGCAGATTTGTCTGTGCGTACCAGGTATGGCACTTCTCATGGTCCGAAGAGTCTGCATGTGAAAAGAAAAGCACATGGGCAACCGTGTGCAAGGGGCGCAAATATTCCATTTTTCATGGTCCAAAGAGATTTTGCAAATGCAGAGACAGCTTGAATGATGTAGCAAGTGGAGAAGGTGAGGTTGATGGGCTCACCGAGGGTGTTGCAGGAGTCCCCCAGGGCCTCCCGGTGAGTCTGCAGGGCAGAGTCGGCACCCTGCATGGCAGTAGAGGCCATTGCTTACCGATGTTTTACCACGCGTTACTGACAGAACGGCAATTCTCAGCAGGCAGAACACCCACGTCACATGCAGCAGGCTAATTCAGGCATGCATTGATTAATTTGCACGCTCACCAGATCGTCTTCCAGCGCAACCAGAAGATCAAGCGCCTGGTCCCTGCACAAGTCAGGCGTAGAACACTTCAAATTGTTGCAGTAGTGCCAAAATCAACATAGTTATCCGATTTTCTTCTAAAACTTGCTAGTACGAGGTTTTCATACGCTAGATTTGTCTGGGGAGCTGCAGCAGCACCAGCTGAGGCTGCTGTATAAGAATGATGCATGGCATGGCTTCAAGTAGAGAATGGCACTATTCACACCTCAGCAGTTTGTTGGCCAGCTCTGACACAACATCGTGCACAGCCTGGGGCAGGAGGCAGGCGAGGCTGTCGGGGCTCTCAACGCTGTTAGGCATGCTCATGAAGTCCTCGAAGGTCATGTCGGCAGACACGTTCGGCACATGCATGTCCTCGAAGGGTTTCCCATGCACCAGCTGCAAGCACCCAAAGCACACTGATCAGACCTTTCACGTACTGGCTAAACACCTGAGTACTTGTTGAGTCTTGATGCTGCTGGGACTGGTCACAAAGTCTCCTACACACCTCTGCCAACAATATTATGTCCATGCATCGCATTGCCTACTGATGCAGAGGTATGGAAGAATTGGCGGAGGAATGCACGAAGCCTTGTAAGCCATGGAAGCCCAAGCAAGTGGGCAGATGCTTGTTGCCAAGAAATAGCCTTGCTATCAGATCCAAAAACCCATCCATCCCCATCGCAATCATTCCCCATTGTCCTCACCTGCTCCAGCTCATGCAATACGCTGCTGGGTGCATCTTGCCCGTCCTCACTTCCATGCTCCTCTGGCATCTGCAGGACAGCACATACACAACGCTTGCAATCAGGTTCAACAGCCATGAACAGCACTGCCGTAAAGCATGGTCTCACGTCCTGCAGGAAAGAATCAATCACTTCCGTGGCTCACTGCATATGAGCATTCGGCGCATACTCCTGGAATGTGCCCGCACCTGCTTCTTGAGCCGGGCCAGGGCTGTGGTGTGCACATGGGAGAGCATCTCGGGGCGGGAGAGTAGAGTCTTGTCCTCCCAGTGCTGGCATTCCTGGGGACCAGAGTCTGCCGCTGTCTTCTCCAGCCACAGCTCCACAGTCTTCCGCTCCTGCACCAAGTCCGTGTGAAGTCAGCCACAGCAGTGTAAGTTGAGCAAGATAGTATGCTACAGGCAAGCTAGGAGTGAAGACCTGAAGACCCTCCATGAGCGTGCTGCCTGGCAAATCCCTTGTCTGGCACTGGAACATCGAATGCACTGGCAACCATGTGCATGAGCCTGCTACCTGTCAAATTCCTTCATCCGACACTGACAGAAGGGATTCCGGTCAACAAGGTACATGGAACATCTCTGCTCTTGCACAGGACATTAAAATCTGTCAGCGACAGACTCCAGCAATTGTTAGAGAACCCCACCTCCTCGGATGGCTTGCCCTCAGCTAGAGCCTTCCTGATGTCCTCCTTCTGCAGCTTTGCTCTACCATTCACCAGGTCCCGGACAAAGGACACCTGCAGGTTTGCCACATTGTCCTTGTCAGCCTTTGCATCTGATAAATAACGCTTTGATATTCAGACATGTGCCATTTTTGCAGTCACAATCGTCTGTAAAATAAATGATTGAAATGCTTCAAGTGCAATCTCACCTCCTCAGGGCTTGGCACCGCAGCTCTGCTGGTGCATGCTTCTGGTACAACATCCATCAGGTACTTTCTGGCCTGTAAGCATTGCCACAAGCGCTTTTAAGTAATAAGCAGATACCAAAGAAGTAATGTATAGCAGCACAATTTCTTGTCAGCAGTTTTAATTCCTGATTACTTGCAGCCTCACAGAGAGATGGATAGATAAAAACCAATCCAAAGACCATCTCAAAACTCACCGCTTCCCTCTGGTTTGTGAGCAGCTTGTCCTTCATGTCCTTCATCGCAGGTAGCTGCTTGACGGCCTTGCCCTTCTTCGTGCCAGTCTTTTCCATCTGCACGGCCAAACCAGAAAAGTTAAACGACGGTTCCGACCTGACAGAGACCACTCCCAGGGAATGTGCTGCCTCGTCATAGAATTTGCCGTCAATACCTACTGGCTAGACGAGTGTCATCTACAGTACACACTCATTGAGCACTCTCTCCAAAGGCAGGATCCTGAATTTATTGCCCAGAACACAGCCGGGACAGGGCAATAGCTTGAGAAATGTCCCTGGAGAACCTGCTCTTCTCCCCAGGCACATTGCAATGCACTCCAGATAAGCTCCAGATAAGGGATCTTGGTGGCACGCAGTACAAAAGAGCACCCATTGAGCACTCCCTCTACAAACATCCTTCCAGGAGTGCTGCCTCCTCGGCAATAGCCCCTGAGTCATGCACATGAAGGAAGCGATGTCTTTTCGTGCATTGCAGTGCAACCAGAGGGGAGCTCCGATTGGTGAGTATGTGCCAGACATCAGCGATTCGGGCGCACCGCAGAGCGTAGCTTGGCGGCGTTGAACTTGTCGTCGGAGGTTTCGGTGTCGGCGGCCGGCCGCGCGCCGCGCCAGAAGTCGAGCGCGATCTCGGCTGCGCGTTCGAGCAGCACCTTGTCGCGCGCGCGCACCAGCATCTCGCGCGCCGACGCGGGCGACAGCCGGCTGGCCTTGGTCGCCAGGCTGAACAGCACATGCCGCGCATCCAGCAGCACCTGCGCGCATGTGACCGGCCCGCCCGTCAGCGCCGCACGCGCCGATGCCCGTGAGTCCGCTCTTAACACATGTCGAGGGCATCGGACCACTCTTACACCCGCACTAGGCACACATATGGCAACAGGAACCACGGGCATGTCGACATGTCAGACTTTATAGCTCAGCTGGTCAAAATCCCATGCTAGTGGGGTATAACATTTGCAAGCCCTTGCTGCCATGCGTCATACTCTGTAAGCTCAAGAACATTTGTCCAATTGCAAGGCCTTGCCTTGGACAGGTCGCCGTTGACGGCCTGGTACTGCCGCTGCTCCTCGGGCACCTTCAGGCGGCCGCACTGCATCATGGCCACCAGCAGCCCCTTGATCTCTCGCAGCTTGATCTCCACACGCTCCTCCTTCGTCACCCCCACCACCTGTGCCATGCATGCAGCCACATCTTAAATACGAGCCATTGCATGCAATTACTTGCCCATGTTGTTCATTGGCATGCAACCACATCAGGGCACCATGTTCAAGCAAGTATTGATCCAGTGCCAATTTTGCTGAGAAGAAGCAGCATTTTTACAAGACATGTGGTCATGCATGAGGGGGGATGAGACCCACCGTGGGATCTGTGGCCAGCTCAAAGGGCATCCTGTGTGGGTCGCCCTTGAGCCAATCGGCCTTGGGGTCCCTCCAGGACTCAATGTCCACTCCCTTGGTGAGGTGCTGGATGAAGAGGATGCCTCCCCTGAGCCCAAACTCGTCTGCAAAGTGGGAGAAGAGAACTGCGCTCTGAATGGAGCCGTCCTTGGCACCCCTGTGTGCCGCCTGCATCGCGCACTCGAAACAGTCCTCCACAGGGAAGGTGCCATCCTGCAAGGAACATATAAGCTGGCTGTGAGTAACATTATTGCACCTGGCAGCCTTGAATGTATGAGCTACCTTACTTGTGTAAAAGGTTTGAGCAAGGCGGTGCCTGTGTTGATGCATGCATACCAGGTACAGGAAATTTTTTCTAACGACAAGATCCTAAAGCAGGGTACACCGAGATGCTTGCTTGTCTGAGAGGTGGACTGCGCACATGTAGATCACTGCGTGAGGGGCATTTCGGCAGGCACAGCGAGTCCAGTCCAACCAGGAATGCGAATTTGGCAAAGTACAGCCAATCTCTGCATTCCACAATCCCAGCGTTCCCCTCCTTGAACTGGCTGTACTTCTCCTGAAACTGCTTCTGCCGCTTTTCCAAGGGCACCTTGCAACTGTCCAGGTAGTAGGCAGCCCATCCCTCGGCCTGCTCCTTGTAAGCAACTACAGTTCCCTTGCCCTTGACGGCCAGAGCCTTGTCATGGCCCTTTCCCTTCACCATTCTTCTACTGGACGTCTTTCACTCATTGCACTTTCTTTCTCGGTCCCGAGCATGCACTTCCCTTCGTCGATGAAGATTCCTTTGCAAGAAGATTACACTTTATCGTCATTGATAGAAGGAGCCCCCCCAGATCATGCCTTGCAAGGGAGCGGTGCACCAGAAAAGTGCTCTGGTGATGCTGCCAAATTTGGCCTCTCGGAGTTTGTGCAAGCAGAGCGACAGGAGCAATCACAGACGAGCCCAAGGAATCCTCAGAACAGCACAGGTTGGTACTATATTGCTGCTTTGATGGAACTCTGGAGCTGGGTAGGTTCAAAGACACTTAGCCGAGAGCCTGTCGGCTGGTCGGAGGATCGGATCTCCCCAGACTGAGGCCCAGCACGGATGTCATGCGACGCAGCACCAGTCTACATGGACCTGAATTCCTGCAATCTGAAGGTATTGCTTACCTGAGCACCGCATCGACCTACCCGCTCCTGACTCCATGAAGTCTTTCGCAGGGCACATCGGCATCTTGCTTCACCAAACCAAACAAGCGCAAATGATGCGATCGTCCTCTTGTAAATAAGTTCAGTCAACTTGAATAGGTTAAATGGAGCTTTTCTTGTCGTTGGTTCTTACGCAGGACTTAGAAGCAGTGAAGGGTTTAGGCAAGGTCCTAGCAGGGAGGATACTAGCTGCTCGTAGTGCGGAATACTTCCAAGACTGGGAAGACTTCACCAGCCGTAAGATCGAAAAATTCGGCCCCAAGCGCCTGCAGGTGAGAGCCTCTCGCCCTGCTGGCGTACAAGGTTCCCTGCACTCTCAAGCGTGTTAATCTGACAGTGAAGCAGCTCTGAGTATGTCCAAGAACTCATCTTTCTGTGGTTTCTGGCTGTTTGCAGGCACTGCAAGCCCTCTTCACGATCAAATGCAGGCAACTTGAGAAGAAAGACACCACTGCTGAGGTGGACAGTCACCCAAGCATAGACCAGCTTCCCCCAGCAACTCCATCTCAGTCCCTGGAATTCAAATCAGGGAGCTTCAAAGCTCCCTTCGGTAGCCAAACATCCAGCACCAGCACCAGCAACAGCAGCCCCTCACTGCAGAGCAGCAGCTGTGACCCTCTGCAGGCAGCTGCAGCAGACAGCGCAGCAGCAGAGGCCAGTCACACACCCCAGAAGGAGCCCACAGATGCACCATCACAGGCAGAGAGCTTGCCTGGCCCAAGGACACCAGAGAGGGAGACAGAGCCACCGCGCCACTCAAAGCCCACATGTTGCAATGTCAAAGGGCATGAGTCTAGTGCGTGTCCCCACAGGGCCTCAAATGATAGCTTGCAAGCTGGCCAGCCCAATGAAAATCGACTGGGCGCTCAGCCTGAGGAGGGATTCTACAGCCCTCTGATGTGCGGGGCTCGCCTGCACAGACAGGCTAACCCCAGTTCAGACAGCATGACTGCTACCGGATCCACAGAAGTCACTCTGCCAGAGGTGGCCATATCTATTGACAGCAAGCCCAGTCAGCGTTTGCAGAGCCAGGAAAGCAGTCAGCCTAGCAGCTGCACGAGATGGTGGGAACGGAACCAGCTTGCAGATGCTCCTTTTCCCCCAGAATTCCGGGATCCAAAGGTTGAATTTCTTTCCTCAGATCCTGCTGAAGCAGCTTTTTGGATAAGATACACATGAGCTCGTGTGTGTGAGAGCACAAAGCAGGATGGCAGTGGGGAATGAGATGTGTGTTTTGGGGACAGGTGAAGAAGCATTGGGCATTTGTCTTTGACCACATCGGGGCTGTCGAGGGCATATCGGGGATGTGGTTCATGGGCCAGCAGTTTACTGAGGACGAAGCTGCAGATCTCAGACAGCAATGGCAAGACAGGTACTGTTGCCCCTTGGAGACTGGATACACATACACAGAAGGAGTTGACACATGCACTGCAAACTGGCTCTATTACGGGACTCTAACAGCTTATCCGCAACAAAATTTTCTGCGTGATTTCGTGCCAGTCAATAGAGCGGATTAAGTAGCATTGTTGTTGTGATGTTTGGAATACAGCAATCCAGGCACTGCTTGACATACCTAGGCTTTCAGGACTGGATACATGTAGCAATGATGACACTGAAAACTGTAAGGGTTGCAGGTACCCGAAGATCGTGCATTCAGCCAGGGGCGGCAACGGCCGGGAGACGCCACAGCAGAGGGCTTCGGCAACGTCCTCCAAGAAGAACCGGCTGGCAGCCTGGGACGCACTGCTCACCCTGGAGGCCACTGAGCGCATTCCCCCACCCTGGCACATGCGCTTCAGGTGGGCCTATCACCAATGACCGTGCTAACTCATGCTATCAATGCTACAGGCGAGGTGCGTCTGCAGACGAGCTGCAGGTTGTGGGCTGGCACATATCCTACCCCTTGACGGACTGGCCAGGTCCAAGCGAGACCCAATCAACTCCGGGCACTGTGCTCAGTATTTCTAGTGCCCCCCTCCAGCCAGTGTGATAGTGTCATGTGTCATGGGAGATAGCTGTCGCTGCTCAAGGGTGGCTCTGCAAGGTCAAATTGCACATGGTATGAAATGGGTGGTGCTCAATTTTTGGGCTTCACCAGAGCAGGAGGACAATAATGTCTTTGTATGGGAGCCTGAGTGCTGCAACTCATGCTCATCACCTGAATATGCACTGTGCAAGAAAATTATCCTTGCTATCAGAAAGGAGCCTTATATAGGACACCTGTATTCAGACAGGGAGTTGTGGGTGTAGGAGCGATCCATATGGGAATGTGGTGGCACTGGAGGCTCGGGGCAGCTGCGTGTGTGCGTTTGAGGTGGATCACATCTTCCCTTGGGCCCGTGGGGGCCTCAGCGTGGTTGAAAATTTCATGGCCCTGTTCTGGCGCAGCAATCGTAATGTCAAGAATGACAAGGTGAGCGCATGTGATGACGTTCTACCCTCTGGCTTGCATGCTGGAACAATCCAACCCACTACTGGTGCAAGTGAAGCTGCCCATATCAGTTTTTGCCTGCATGCTGCAATAAAGAGTCCCAGGTAGGAAGAGGACACATGCCATTGATCCAATCGTGGCCTGATGAGAGTGTGACCTTGACATGCTATGAATTGTGAGACAGCGGTGCTTGGTTGCGATTGAGTACAGTGTTTGCTGTCAGCAGATACCGAGTGGGCTGACGAGTGGAGAGAGGGACAGGATGCAGTGTGGTCTGTCTGTAGATCAGTTCCTGGGTGTCCTTGCGATCAGGGATGCCCAGCCCAGAAAGGAGCTCAGGTGCCAAAGTCTGCCATGCATTGCTGTCACACTTTGCAGCAATATTCCAGTATTGTGAGTCACAAATTTAAATTGTGACTTCTCTAATGAACTAACCGTTGGCTGCTGAGGGTCTTGCAGGAAATGTGACCTTGCATGCTCCAGTTGTGCAAAAGATTCACGTGTTGCACCTTCTCATATGCCCAGTGTGGACGCAGGGCATTTGATTCAGAGATGGAGAAGCTTCTGCTCAGGAGTGCTTACGCGTTCCCAGCAAACCTGGCCTCAACTTGCAATCCAGAGAGCGTCTATTACATTCTTAAAGAGTGCTGGAACTCAGCAAATGAGGACCTGCTTGCGCATGCTGAGATTCTTGAGCACCTCGTTTGAATGTAGAACTCCCCACTCAGGGGAGTGACACTTGGTAAACGTGTCACTCGTTCAAGTCACAACACCTTGCCCAACCTCTTGCACAACTCTGTAATGTGTGCGTCTCCTGACAGTTCTCTGACCTCTTCCCTGAAGGGCTCTCCACCACCCCACCAAAGCACCTCAGCAATGCGCTGCTGCCAATCCATCAGCTCCTGCCTATTGTCTGTGTCTAGACCCTTTTGTCCCGTTGTTGATGCCTCAACAGCACGCATTGTGCTGGCCTGCCCATTTGCAGATGACTCCTTGGCCGCACTTCCAGACATTGGCTGCCCTCCTGCATCTGCATCAACAACAACAGGTCAAATCTGCCCTCTCAGAAATTCCAACACATCTTTGATGTTCTTGGCGCACGACCCATTACCTGATCGATGAGCGAAGTTGAGCTCCCTGGCAAACTCCTGGGCGACATGCTGCCAGACGATGCTGGCATGTGCCGGCAGGCGCGGCCATGTGTGCTTGAGCACTGTGTGCAGCACTGGCAGGGCAGCCAGGCGTGTGTCCACATCGGTTGCATGCAGCCACTCCAGCAGCAGCGGCAGCAGGCGGGAGAAGTGACGCACAGACGCCAGACCCATCGCCTACAAAACACTTGAGGAAGTTGGAGAAATGACACCCCATGACCCTGCTTTGATGCAGTCAGCACTGCCCAGCTAGCTAGACATCAAGAGAGGCGCCTACTACAGCAGCATATATGACAACAGCGTATTGACCACTACCGGACTGCTTGGTGTCACAGAAGGCAAATACACTTCTGCATTAGTGTCCCAGCTTAATGAGACAGGTGCGTGCTATTTCACTGAGGCAACAAGGCACTGCACTTGCCTTGACTTAGGGTACTGCACCTGACCAACCACAGGCGATGGCATCCTTGTATTTACCAGTTGTCAAGGTTTGAAACACTGTAAAAGACCAGCAGACAGCACCTGCAACAGCGGCTGAGCGGCCTGCAGCCAGACTATCCTGCGCGCTGGCACGTGGGCGTAGCTGTTGCCCTGAGTTAGCATTTCCCCAAGCACCCACTCGTACCCAGCGCCGAATATGTCCCGCCCTGTCACACACCACAGAAACATTTGCAGTCTGGCGCATGCTGCTTCGTTTATACACCGTGTTACAGTGTGCCTTGCAGGAGTTTCAGTGGCCTCTCATCTCCCCAGCTGGCTTCTAAAGAGTGAACCCTCTCGAGGGCAGGTCCTTCGCATGCCAATACAGCAGAAACCAATGTGAAAGGCAGGCATTCACAGAACAGCCAATCAACAACAGTCAGAAATGACAGTCTACAATAGTGAAAAAAGTTTTGACTTGTGAGGGGCCGACCTTCGAGGGTGACGGCGAGCGCGCATGCAGCAGCGGCGGCTGCCGGCCAGACAAACTCGTCGCAGCTCACCAGTGACTTCCTGGCCGCCTTCAGCAGAGCTTCCTTCTGCCACAGCAGGTCCGCCGGCAGCGCCTCTGCAAGCGATCGCAGATACACTTCATGCAGACGATTTCCACTTACTCTAAGACGCACGGATCACCATACTTGCATGCAGACAAGGTACCTTCATGTCATGAGTCAATACCTGCATGATGAAAGTCTGAGACTAGTGTCCGCATTGCAGGAGGATCTGCTCCATCCAAAAGGAGTTGGATGCAGGCGACACAGTGGAAACAAAGGGTTGAGGTAAAACTAACGACATACCCTTGGCAAGGTGGTGCAGGGCCCAGAGCCCTTGCCGCTGCACGGCAGGTGAGGTGTCATCTGCAGCTGCCAGGATGAGGGGCAGGGCATAACCGGCAATTGCTCCCAGTCCCCTGTAGCCCACACGGCGCAAGCACCAAGCCAGCTGCTGGGCCGCCACAGCCCTTTCGAAGACACCAGGACCTGTAATGAACATCAGCAAACATGCATCACCAGGTACGCCCCTGACAGTTATAACGACCTAACCGCAGAACCCAGGCAGCATGTACTGCCTCACAAGGAGAGCGGACCGCACCAGACATTGTGCTTGAGGAAAATCTGACACTTGCATTGAGCTGTGATGACCTGGCATTGCAGCAAGTAATGTCTTTTCCGCACCTGTGTATGCTTCCATTCGCGCCTTCTGCCGCTGCTGTTCGGGGCTCTCGACCAGGACAGAGTTCAGGTGAGAAATTGCTGCTGGCAGCAGCTGCACTATCAGCGCCTGATTTGCCGGGCTCGCCAGGGTGTCCCTGGACGCCCCATGCCCATTCATGCCTGCGGTGCATTGTGCATGTCAGTGAGCCGACCGCCAGGGTGATGAATTGTCTGCATTCTGTGACCTCAGAAAGCATGCTTTCACCTATTGTAGCAGCAATATTCTGGCAAAAGCCCTCTGGAAAAGAATCACATGCATCAGTACATGGCAGTACACGATGGCATGCATTCAAGTGGAACGATCACATTCCTGTGAGGTATGCCCTGGTCACCTCTTGTGTCCTTCTGGCGTTGGCGTCCGGTAGAGAGGTGGCTTGCCAGGCACTCCAGAGTGGACGCAGCTGCCGAGTCTGTGCCAACCGAGGCCCAGGGGGCATCGAGGCGTTGATCACTGCTGTGCAGGGCGCAGACAAGTAGCACACCCGTGATCTCAGACGCCGTCAGCGCCTGGATGTCTGCCTCGCTGACATCGGCGGCGCTCTCGCTGATGTCATCGTCTATCTCCTCAATTATCACCCCGCCCCTGCCTAGGGTCGCTGCCTGCTCCCTGCTTGGCACCTGGTCGCCTGCAGAGAACCTCTTGGAGGAATGGCCCGTCCCAAGCTCCTCGATCAGGAGCTTCCTCGAAGCAGGTTTGCTGTACGGCTGCTCGCCTCCAGTCTTCTTGCCGATCGCTGTACTGCTCATCTGCTCGCTGATAGCATCCACACCGCGGGGATGCCCGTTTGGTTCCTGCGCTTGTGGGTTCTTGCTGTTGTCATTAGCCAGCTTCACGGCATCCCAGAAGCTTCTGGCAGTTGCGTCCTGCTCCGTAGCTGCTCTGCCATCCGCCGGTGACTCTCCTCCATGCCTGGCATGCGCAAGCTGCAGCGAGCCAAAACTGGCCAGTGTGCTCAACAGCTCTGTCACCACTCTCAGCAGCGCCGCTGAGTCATGCTGCCATCGCTTCGCTGCCCCCTGTATGTCCTCGCTGGCGGCCTCGGGAGCCCCGCCAATGTTTGAGAAAATTTCCTTGGGCGGCTGGCTCAGGACCTCTAGTGCATGCGCCAGCAGCTTCTGGAGCGCTGCCGCAGCCGTGACGGAGAAGCTTCTGGGCAGCTGCTCCCCGGCCAGAGAATGCGCGGCCGCCGCCACTTGGCAGATTGACTGCGCCAGCTGGCCCAGCAATGCACTGTGCTGGTGCAAGCTGCTTGCTCCCTCTGCTGCGGCGAACAACTGCTGGGCACAGCTGGCGACGTCTGACACCTTGATCAGTGAGGCTTGGCCCATCAACTGCGCTGGGATGTGCTTCAGATGAGCACCATTTGGCTGGCCACGAGCATCCTGCTTGCAGCGGCTGAGCATGTACAGGAGTGAGTCTGCCACTGCCTGGGCCAGTCTCATGAGGCTTGTCAAGACGTCTGGACTGGTCTCCTGGCGCAGCTGTTCTTGCAGCTTTATCGCAGCATGCATGGTCATAGCGGGCAGGTCAGCGATGTCATCTGATCGGCCTGGAGTAAATGGCTGCTCAGGTGCTGCAGCTGAAGGCTGCAGGGAGCGCAGCTTGGTGGACAGGCATGCGGCGGCAAGAAATGCGATACGAGCTCTCTCTGTTGGGCTACCATCGAGCCAGGCTGTCTCCTGCTTGACGACATCATCCCCTGTGGCAGTGTAGGACAGCCAGGCCTTGTGGATGGGAGCCAGATATCAGGAAGACGACAAGCGCATGCAACTTGCAAATAACATAATAACAGGGAAACTTAATATTTGCAGACGACAAATTTGGAAAGGGTACAGCCGGATCAATTCCGGCAAGGTGGAACGCACATGCTGGGATGTGCGGATTGCGGGTGACCATGATTCAATGACAAGACACGGACATGTCGAGGATGTATATCGCTTCAACAGGCTTCATTGCTATCTTGACCTCGACGCATAGCCAGAGAATTTCTCATGCCATCACATCTCTTTTGGCAATGAAAAGTGCAAGCAAAATTGTTACAGACAATCGGATGCTCTCTAACGTGAATGTTATTAAAGCTTGTATCATGCTTCTATAATGATATGGATCATCTTGTATTGGGCCAAGGAAGATGCAATGAGTTGCGTCACGTGCCGGAGAAGTGCTGGGACGTCCGAGGAAGCTGCCCCGTTGTCCATAATAATCCACTCAGATCTATTGCTTGCCAAACTTCTGCACCTTGGAAGCGGCACTATACGAGTTTTGAGAGCAGACGGGTCCGAGGGATGCTTCTTTAATTCGATTCTTTGCACAACTTGCAGCCTTTTACTCGGATCGGAATATTTGCAGATGCTTAGGTGGTATGCTCAGACATGGCATTGACGGGACGATTTAGGGTCAGTCACGCATTGCAACCTGGACTATACTGGAATTCTATCACATCTAGAAGAGTAGCACGACACAGGAGCTCTACTTCTAGGTGTGAGGCTTTCTGCATCACTAGTACTCCCCACCATTGAATGAGTGCTGTATACTGACATTTGACAACAAGTATTTTTAAAGAAACCAAAAAACAGAAATTGCTCGGGATGCACTCTATGCTGCACTGGAAGTCTTCTTTGTAAGTATCACATTCTGCTGGTGCAGGTTGCTCCCTGTAGCTCCGAGGTGCCCTGGGCACAGCAGGCCATTGGTATCCTGCAGAACGTACGCAGCTGCTGCTCCTGCAACATTGACAGACCTGGAGAAGCTGCGGGTGACTGATGCTACTCATCAGACAGTACAGCATACCTTGGTGTCCAGGCCCGTGGAAGTAAAGGTAGAGCATCTGCTTATATCCTGCACTGTCTCCCTTGGATCTTGACTGCATGCTCTGCGCGGCTGAAAGGATTTGATGGCCTGCATGGGAACCTAGACTACATATGTGAGCTGAAGCAATCCAATGCAGGTACAAAATGGGAACATTGTGGTTGGGACTGATGGGAGTGGCACCATCATAGAGGGGCTGGCAGATGAGGCGGTGATCACACATGCCAGCAAGGAGGCCCTCGTGCTGGGCTTTGAGCTCACTGATGGCGCCAAGAGCATGGCCGACATCATCCTTGGCAAGGTGATCATGCATGCCTGGCACCTCTTGGGTCTGTTGCGTACATGAGTCTCTTGCAAACTGCCTCCAATCTATTATTGGAACATTCTGGAGCTGTGCAAACCATGGGGGAGGAAACTGCAGAGAAGGAGCACAGCAAATACTGCAGATTGCTGGCAAAGATTCATCATTCAGATGGTGGAAATCCCCCATATGATCAAGTGACTCTGCCAGACTGTCTGCACGGGATTGCTGTCCTCCTTAGATAACAGCGAGTGCCACTTGCTCAAACCTGTCACCTGCTAGTGCAATACTCCTGCAGGCAGACGCATGAAAGGATTCTGTTGCAATTCCAAATGGCAGCCTTTTATTGGTGTTTGTTCTCTTACAGCTGCGCTCACGGCGCTTCCTGGCCTGTGCGCGCTGCAAGCTCTGGTGGATGACACCCGAGTGGGGCAGGCGGGCTCTGGACATCCCACCTGAGACACAATTCCTACTGCTGGAAGTTGAGGAGGGAGGCCCCTATGCGATAGCCCTGCCTCTCATCGACAACCAAACCTTCAGGGGGACATTGCGTGGCCCCAGAAGGTGCGTGCACACTTTTCCGTTTGTGTGACAGTAGTATGATATATCTATGTGGAGGGACGCCAGCAACTTTGGAGAATGGACTCCGTTCCTTAACTTCTGTGCTGACACAGATTGGACGGTGACAAGGACAAGTCGGCAGCAGATGATGAGATGGTGCTGCGCATTGAGAGTGGGGATGCAAATGTGGTGGGTCAGAATTGGGCCAATGCGCTCTATCTGGCCGCTGACTCAGACCCTTTTGCCCTTGTGGAGCGAGCGGTGGCAGCAGCTGCAGCCATGTCAGGTGTGTGACACAGATACATTGGAAAAATGACACAGGCACATGGCACTTCATGTACTCGCATGTGCACATGCACATTACTCTGATGCCAAATATTGGACTTATTTTGGACATGCACAAATCAATGGCTGTTCCGCCTGTTCTGCAGGTGGAGCAAAGCCGTTGAGGGAGAAGCAGCTGCCAGGGCTACTAGATGTGTTTGGCTGGTGCACATGGGACGCCTTCTACAGCAGGGTGTCTGCCAGAGGTCAGTCTCGACTTGTGGCTGTCGGTATAAATAGATGGCACTCTCATCCCTTGCAAGGGGACGTGTCATTGTTTGTGTTGATTCGTTGATGATGCACGCATGCTCACTTGGTCATACTCTCTCTCAGCAACTGCCTTGCCTTGATCATTTTGGACTAACTGCTTTGATGCAAAGCCTGGCAACCTCTGAGCACTGCTGTGGCTTCAGCCAGTCAATTCAAAGACACCTTCCAAGCCACATTGGCTGTCACCCAAAGCTCTTATAAGAAACACTACTGAGCAGGGCTGCATGAGGGGCTGAGGAGCCTGATAGCGGGCGGAGCGGCGCCCGGGTTCCTGATCATCGACGACGGCTGGCAGTGCACTGATGTGGACGAGCCGCTGCGGCAGGCTTCCATGCAGACGATGATGCAGCAGCTCAACATGCCTGAGGCCGAGGAGACCAGCGACGAGTTCATTGAGGCCGAGCTGGAGATGCTTTCCATGGGCGCCAAGGGCATCCCCCAGGGCACTGCACTAGGTGAGTTTTGCCTTGCCATTTCTTATTGGAAGGACGGTTGATGAAAATGGTGACGCGCTTTAATTGATCTAAACTTCCGTTTTGAGATGGGACCCCTTCACCAGGATGGTCTGCACTGATCCTGTCATCCTTGCCAGTGGTTGTACCAATGCTACTGTACCTACCCATCTTTACAAGGTCCCGTCCAGTTGTGGGCAGTCATTGGACCGTACAGACACGAGCAGGATCCATTGCAAGCCTGGGTCAGCATTCAATCAGTATATTGAAGAGGCGCATCCAAGGGCTGCCCCAAGCACCAGTAGGAACACTGTGTTTTGCTTCAATGGCCCTTATCAAGAGGTGTCAGCCCTATTGATTCGAAGGCATTCACTGCAGGTGCTGCGCTGGAGACGGTGTCAATAAATGAGGACTATCTGGAGCATCACTACACGCGCCACGAGCGCTCGCGCAGCAGCAGGGCCGAGGACGAGGTGCTGCCATGGAGGAAGCAGAAGCGGTCGCGGTCCAAGGAGCGGCGGCTGGAAAGCATGAGCGCCAGCATGAGCGCCAGCCTGGACGCCAGCGTGGAATCCCTAGAGGAGACCAAGGGGTACACCCCCTCGGCTGTGGAGCTCTCCCTGGACGAAGACAAGGTACGAAGGTGTTGGGCATGACGGCCTCTTTTGCACAGTGAAATTAGCTGTGACATGTTGGATGTCGACCGTGACTGTCGCTGTTACATAGCAGATGGCAGTTGAGATTCATGAGGTGGCTGGGCTAGCAAGAGCCAATCACTGTTCACATGGCTGGTGCTGCTTTTCTGGATGATTACTTCTTGTGCCCCAAGTTGAGAATTGTCATTGACGCTGTTAATTTGCCCTTCATCTGCACTTTGTCTTGCCCTGCTGATCCACTGGGGTTTGCATTAACTTTGCTGTTGCCAGTATAAGGGAAGGAATCTGAGATCTTGTGTGTGGTGTGGGAGTGCAGATCAGGGAGATACTGCTTGCAGACAGAGCACCAGGCAGTGGCACTGATGTCAAGGAGGTGGATGGCAGCGTGGTGAGCAGTATTGCAGATGCACTCCCCGCCAAGGATGATGGCAATAATGGGAAGGTGACAAGGCTCTCTGACGAGGCGACAGGGGTGTCTACTCGGCAGGAAGACAAGGATATCACTGTACTTGGTAAGGCTCCCACTACTGTGATCACATCTCCAAATTTTCCCTCGTTATTGTTCAGTTCTTGATTGTTTCAGCATGTTCGAGCCTTTGTAAGCATAGGCATTGGGCATCTTCTGGTGTGTGCAAATGTACTGAAGCGCTTATCTGTATGTGCTCACCTGCAGAGAGCAGTTCTCCGTCAAGTACATCTGGCAGTGACCCTGGCTCATCCAGCACGTCCCTCAGCAAATCGGCAGAGCCCAAGGAGGCTGAGATTGTGAAGGATGAGAAGTCAGCCTACAGGCCTGCCATGTGGTGCGCTTTGTACAACCCTCCTGCCATGCAACAAATATTTAAATACCAGTTTAGATAGGGAGGAATGCAGACATCAGGCGGAAAGGGCTGCGTTGCAAGTGCACGTCATGCAACAACCAAGCCATTGATCCCTTGGCCCAGGGGCAATACATGACCACGATGCTTAGATGTGTGGCAGAATCAATATACAGTATACCAAATCAAGTACTCATTGAGAGCTGTGAAAAAAAGACTTGCATGTGGCAGTTGTGCCAGTAAGAATGCACAGCGAGCCTTACAGGGAAGCATGCTGTGTGCAGGCTGGCAATGGCTGTGGCGAATCGGTTGGGAGGACTGGCGTTTGGTCTGCTGGAGCTGCTCTTTGTCAAGTTCTACCAGTACATTGTGGACCCTGCTCCTGCTGGCAGCTGGCCCTTCAGATTCTTCCTGTACCTGGCTAAGGGGCCCTTTAAGTAAGACCTTGCCCATTTCTATACCTCATGTTCAGTCCTCACACCTCTACCCTGCTGATCTTCAGTCCCAAAATATTTTGCAATTGGAATTGCTGCATTGTTGTCAATTGCGGGACCAATCTTTGCTCAATTTGGTGCTGTTGTCCAGAATGACTCTGTATTGTTGTGAACTGTCAGAGGCTGCTAGTTTCTTACCTTCCCTTTTGATCATTGTGCCACAGGCAGTCTATGCTGGAGTTCTATGCGACGTCAGGCGACTTCACCCGGCGGCTGACGTCCATCAAAGCCAACTCAAAGTTTTCCTCGCCCCTGGCCGGGCCTGAGGAGTATTATTCGGTGCGATTCCCTGCTGCTGTCATACAACATACACAGAGCATGTTTTTACCAATTCTTGCAGTAAGCCGACACGACTTTACCCTTCTCTTGACGCTTATCACATCTGGTCTGTCAAGGATCTTAGTGCCATTTGTGTAGGTATCCCACCAAAGAGCTATCCAACTAGGTGACGGTCTTATCTGAAAAGAAGCTTACCGTGATGAATCTAGCATGTTCAACTTGGAGGATTGTCCAGCCTTTATTGTTGTAATCTACGGCTGTATCGGGAGTGTCATCATGGAGGGTCAGGTTGTGGCATGTTGAGACCTCTGCTGTCCAACTTGCTACATCGCGCTTCTCCATGAGGATGCTCCTCAGTCCCAGAAAGCAAGTACATCTTTGCAGAGTTTGCAGGCGCCTGCACATTCTTGACACCCGCATCTTCTCGGCAGCTGTTGTAGGCTTCACAGCGCTCAGCAAGCAGCCATTCACAATTACATGCATGCTGTTTGGCAGAGTTTCAGTGTTTTGTCTGAAAAATTCTGAGTTTTACAGGGGTCGGGTGAGCAGCTGGGCAAGGTGGTGGACTCGCTGAAGCAGCTGTATGGGCTGCGCTACATCTACTGCTGGCACGGCCTCTCCTGCTACTGGAGCGGAGTGTCACCCTATGAGGAGGATGTCGCAAATTACAACGCCCGCCTCGTCTTCTCCGAGGTATGTATTGGCCCACTCTCAAGCTTCCTACCTGTTCACTTTGCTGGCTGTTGAAGAGACGCTGTTGCAAGAAATACTGTCATAGAAACTTTCCTGAAGCACATCAGCTGCTTGTACAGTGGGAAGGCCATTAATGCACTTCTTTTTATCTGCCCAAGGCGTCCAGTGGCTCCTGCTGGACACCTTCCCTATGTAGTGGAGCTTTGCCTAGTTGCATGTCTGCAGCTGCGGCATCTCTTTGCCCATCAGTAGACCTCAAACAATAAGTACATTTGCTTGATCTTTGCGCAGCCGACTCCTGGGCTGGTGGAGATAGAGCCCAGCATGGCGTGGAATCCCAGTGTCATTTCAGGCGTGGGCGTTGTCGACAACGTCCGCGACATCTACAGCGACATGCACGCCTACCTGGCGGCCGCAGGTGTGTGGCTAGTGGCCCTCCTCAATTCCATTTCTATCAATGACTCACTTCCCTGCAACAGAGAGTGCAGCGCTGATAAGTCTGTGCGAGTAATCCTACCTGCAGACACACCACTGGGCAGAGGTTGTGATGACATTACTAGGCAAAGGGGAATAAGCAGACGAGATGGCATGGCACACCGTGGTACATGCGAAGCGCGAGCCGCGAGCCTGGGGTGATCTGCTAATTGACACAATGTCACCCCAGACCGGATCACAACAGTTGCATTAAAGGGGACGCTGTTTGCGCAGGGATCAACGGAGTGAAGGTGGACTGCCAGGCTGGCGTGGGGCTGGCCGGCAGCACAGAAGGCGGCGGCCCGCAGGCGGCTCTGCACTTGAATGGAGCGCTGGAGGACTCAGTCGCAGCGCACTTCCCCGGCAACCACTGCATCAACTGCATGTGCCACTCCACTGAGAACCTGTACAGGTGGGGCTGCTGTCTGCATGGTGTCCAAGAACTCTTGACTGGAGGTCTGTCGCACAAATGCTGCTGTATGCTGCTTGGACCACTGCACCTGAGAACAGGGAGCGGTTAATGTTTTGCCCTCCCTCCCCCCCCAGGGTTGCCGACAGGCTTGTCTAGGTTCTGTGCCTGCCAGGTCAGCAGCCACCCTTTGGCCGAGAAACACTTTACAACTGTGCTCCTGACATGCTGTCACTACCAGGAGCGTAGGGTAGAACTTTTGAAAAGTGCTCGATTGATTTCCAATCAAGTGAGGTGGATGAACCTTTCCAAAGATGCATGCTAAAAGAATGAAAAATCAAAACAAGAACCATCTTGCACAAAAGGCTTGAAAGCACCACGATAACGTGCGTCAGATGCTGGACTTGGTCATTTGGTCATGGCTTGCATGCCGTGACCCAACGGCTGAAGTGCATCATGTGACACAGGGTACCATCATACCAGACCTTCCTTTGTGAGGTTTGAGCGTTGGTGTCCTGTGGGTATCAGGATGCGGGACACTGCGGTTGTGCGAGTGAGCGACGACTTCTATCCTCGCAATCCGGCGTCCAGCTATCCTCACATCGCAGCCTGCGCCTACAACGGCTTCTTCCTGTCTGCCATCATGCATGTGCGGCTCCCTAAACGCTCCGAGCTAGTCTGCGTGAATGTTTTTTGGTTGACAGTAAGCAAGGTCATGCTGAGTGCTGGATTACAAGGAAAGAAAGCCCAAAAACACCGTCGTTGGGGACTTTGTCTGGATTCACCGTCACTTTGATGATCCTATCTTGTAAAACCCTCAATGACGGTGTAGCTGGTCCTATATCATGCCCCACTGACAGCACGTTGCGTGTGTCACCTTTACTTTACAGTGCTATCGTCTGCTAATTACTGGAAGTGGTGAAACAATGAGCCGTAATGAAGGTTTCTAATTTGTGTTCATGCACGCAGCCGGACTGGGATATGTTCCAGAGCAAGCACCCGGCAGCCACCGCGCATGCAGCTGCGCGCGCGGTCTCAGGCGCGGCCGTCTATGTGAGCGACTACCCGGGCCAGCACGATTTCGACCTGCTCAAGTCTCTGGTGCTGCCGGGAGGGGGCGTGCTGCGCGCCGCGCTGCCGGGACGGCCCACCGCCGACTGTCTCTTCACCGACGTGCTGCGCGACAACAAATCCGTGCTCAAGGTGCTGGGGCCTGCTTGTGTACGGTTGCCTCACCCTGTTGCTTGCTTCGTCTCAGAAAGGAGCTGCGTGTAGAGATTACGCAGCCACTGAAGCAGGCGCAATTCTGGCTTGGGGCATCAGTGTCTGGATTAGAGAGACACACATCCGGATATCAAGTTTTGGAAAATTACGAGTCTGATGCTGCATCATATATCAAAGCTCTGTGGTGCACAGTATATCAAAGCCGCTGAACATGTGACAAATGATATGGTGATTGTGCAGGTGTGGAACGCGAATGCGTGCAATGCAGTGGTGGGCGCGTTCAACCTGCAGGGGTCCTCCTGGGACCGCACCCGGCGCCAGTACCGCATCCACAACAGCAAGCCCCCCACACTGAAGACTGAGGTGCTCCCCTCTCCCTGCCCAGTTCTCCCTGCCCTCACTAATGCACGTTATCAATTTGCATGCTAAAGGATTGCTGAAGGGCTTTGGATTGTGAACATCGCACTGCCAGAAGCTGACATCTTGATCACAATGATTTGCAGCTGCATGTGTTAAAACAAGTGCAAGACTGTGTGCAGATCAAGGTCAGCGACGTGGCGCTGTTTGCCGCGCCGGCAACCGAGCGCGCGGCTGCCCGGCAGCTGCCTGGCGGGCAAGAGCCGGGAAGCAACGGGCAGGTAGATGAACCTGCAGTGCCGCCCTCCTGGGTGGCTGTGCTGTCTGGCGAGGAGGAGCTGCACCGGCTGCGCGCGGATGAAGGCATCCCCCTGCGTCTGGAGGGTCAGCACACCTCCAACTTCCTATTGCAGAGCATCCCTATATCTACACCCAAAGAAATGGAGGCTTTGCTACACCTGTGCTCTCTAGTGCTGGGCTGCGCTCCTGCTGCTGTTGCATATTGTGTGCTGTGGCTAAGGAGCTGGTCTGTGCTGTACCAGTCTCTTCTACTCTTGCCTCGCTCACACACTTTTTTGGTTTATTGCATGTTCCTTTGTGCCTGCCTTCCTTTCTGCCTATCATCATGAGGTTTTTCTGTGTACTGCCCCTTTCTTCAAGCCCGTCTGCGCCGCAGATCACCACTTCTTTTTGAGAAAGGTTCCCAATGCCGTAGAGAAAAAACTTTTGGTATTTGGCAGGTGGAGGCTGCATTTAACTGTCCTTGCACTGTCTGTGTCCTGGTCTGTGCTGTATCAGTCACTTCTGCATTCGCCCCGCTAGCCCACTTTGCTGGTTATTTGCCTTCTTTTCTGCTCTCATCACAAGCTTTTCTCAGTCGTTGCTCCCTTTCTTTTTACCCGTTAGCGCAGCAGAACACCATTCTCTGCGGTTTAGGATTTCCAACGGACTGCTAAAAGGTGCTCCGGTTATTTGGCAGGTGGAGGCAGCCGGATTGCAACAATAGCGCCGGTGGTGGAGCGCTCGGGCGTGCACTTTGCGGCGCTGGGCCTGATGCAGATGCTGAACGGCGGAGGGGCGGTCACGTCATGCAGCCTGGTGCCAGTTGAGGCGCTGGCCAATGACAACGCCGCCCGATGGCTTGGCCCCCTGCTGAAGCCCCCCGGCAGCAAGTCATACGCAGGGTCCAACGGCGCCGGTGCCCGAGCCGAGCAGGAGTCTGGGAATGGATCAACCCCAGCAGGAGTTGCTGCCCTGGTGAGACCTCCCTTCACACTTCAGCTCCTTTGTGTCATGGTTGTCTCCATCAGAAATCCCCTTCATCCCCCCTGAAGGGAGCTGTGGCATGAGGTCAACGTACATGGGCTACTTTGAAAAAGAGTGATGCATGCGGGATGATGGGCTCACTGGGTGTGTGTTTTGTGGCTGCAGGTGAGTGTGCATGGGACAGGGCGGCTGCTGATGTTCAGCTCTGTGGAGCCCAGCAAGTGCCTGCTGGATGGATCCCCCATTGAGCACGAGTATGACAACCAGAACAGCCGGCTAGTGGTGTCGCTGCCGAAGAGCAAGGGGCTCGATCACAATCTTACCCTCATCCTCTGATATTTTTTGGGTGACTGCAGAATTGATTAATATGCACGGGAGAAGGATATTGAGAGAGCATGGTGTTGCACTGATGTGACCTTGGCCACATGAATTTAGAAAACTTTATGGCACCTCAATCGGAAGCGGGGTTGACAGTGGGTGGCCGAAAATCCGGGTTTGCCCTGGGGTCTAGCCAAAAAGCTCTGGGGCTACGTCCCATACTTTGTGGCAGCGAAGTTGTGATTTGCCAGGGTCACCCCGTACCACCTATTATCTTGTCTTGGGGCAATTACGTCCCCCTGGGAATCCCCCCGGGGTTGTCAAACAATTGGAAGGCGTGCAACAATAGATTCCCTGTGGGTCAGATCAATGGTTGCATTAATCTGACGCATGGACATATGCCAGGCGGCCCCTTCTCAGGCCAGTGCATTTCAAATGAACATTGCATGAGGAGTGGCACAGCAGAATTGAGATAGGGAGGGAGATGGCTGGTCTGTACACATGCCACTGGCAGGTCTGTTGCTGTGTGAGTTGTCAATCTTTCTACAGACATGTTCTACAAGGCTTGAAGTTGAGCTCTAATGCTGCAGTGGCGGTGGCAAAGGGGCCTTGTTTTTGCTGTCCCTTGTGATGCATGTTTTCGTTCTGTGATTGATTCTGCAAGACTTGTCAATCTGAATTCTTGCGAGACAAAGCAAGTCCTGGGTTGCGATTGTGTCATACGAAGCTCCCAGCCTTGGAGTTGTGCCCCAAGGACTTAACAATCATTACTTCCTCAGCTCCTGCGTAGACTCTGATTCTTGAGTGTCCTCAGGCTATAGCAGTAGCTACAGGACATACTACTTTGTACGGGCATATCCCGGCATGCATGTTGGCAGAGCTCTAAACTCATATTTATTTCATGTGATGTTGCAGGCGCCTGTGTTTTGTGCACATACGGACATGTCTCCCATGTAATCTGTAGTCCAAGTATGACATTGCTGAACTTCACAGTCTGGTGCTTGTTATCATATATGAATTTCCAACCTCCTTGGACTGCAGAATATAAGAAGATTCAGTCTTTCAAGACTGTGATCAATCCGCCCAATCTAGAGGAGCGTCTGAGAAAATGGGGCCAAAAAGATCTAGATCTGGCCTGCCGAATCCAAACTGTGCTCCAAAAGGAGGGGCTGGAAAGCTCAAAACAAAAGCAAGTGCATGGTAAACTTAGAGTAGACTAGGGATTCTTTCTGCCGGCGCCTACGTGCGGACCACTGTATATATATTGTCTGAGATGATGCAATTTGGTGGCCCTGCAAAATGCGTCTGTCAATTGTAATGGAGGTAGGCCTTGTACTTTCTGGCCCTCTCAGCAGTATACTGGAAATATTCAACTTGCCGATCACATATATTTCATTACTATCATTCAAACGCTGCTTCAGTCTGAAGGGCTATTTGCCCGCACAAATGCGACAATCCCTCAAGATTTCCTTTAATTGGCAATTTTCCCACCAACGGCATGTCAAACTTGGAGTCCTCCTCAAGAGTCCCGCATCCCCGCGGTGTGCCTAACATTGCACAGCACAAGCCAATCATTGAAGGCCAGACCCTTCAATGGCCTGAGGTGGCCTGAGTACAAGAGTACCAGGTACACCGGTGTGCTGCTACAGATAATTGATATCCAATAACTCAGCTGAATTAGTTCAGCTGCAGACTAAGATATGATTTAACAATAAACGGGTCTGCCGCATGGTCAAGGTTTTTTTATTTCCTCGGGACAATTACATTTCACTAGCGCATTTCACTGGCGCAGTACTGATCAGTGTCAGAATTCCTGTCTAGCTCCGCTCAGGTAAATTTACTCACGCACTCCTTTCGCTCCCATCCATCTGTCTGATCCTCTCCTGAAAGGCAAAGCTTCCATCCCTAGAAACTCCTTCTCAAGACCGACACAGATGGGCATCACGCTGGTTGTCTCCATCAGCCTCACAGGAACGCTCTCACATCGGCACCAGGCGGACGCAGCGCACACTAGCTTCCTCTCAATGTAGCCGATTGCACCGTTTCCATTTCACTGCAGTCCATTGATTCAGCTACTGCACACCTCAGTGTCAGGTCCACCATAGTACATTGCCAGCGAGCTAACGAGCTCAAACCCTACTGCCAGCAACATCATAGGAACGCCCACTCATTGGCGCCGGGTGCGTGGGTTGCGCTAACAAAATCTCTGATCAATCCATTTGGACCAAGTCTATCCATCCATCCCACGTGTCCCTCACTTCAGATGCAGCCGATGTCATTGCCACCACACGTTAATATCAGACAGCCTCTCGAGGGAAAGCCCTTGAACAAACACCGGGTCTGCTTCTCTCCGGCAACCTCACAGAAACGCTCTGACATCGGCACCGGGCGCGTGCTGCACCTCGCCGGAGGGAACCCGCGCGACGACGGCCGCCCCGTCTGCGAGGGCGATGGTGCGCTCCAGAAACTTCTTGTATTCGGGCAGGCCCCAGAAGATGTTGCCCGGCGGCGGCCGCCCCAGCAGCACGTGCTGCGTGTACACGCGGCTGACAAAGTCCAGCATGGCTTTCAGGTACTCCTCGTCCCGCCACATCCTGTAAATCGTCAGCCCCTGCACATGCGCGCATGTCTTGGAACATGACAGCGGCATGCGCGCTTCCAAAGCGTAGAGGTGCGTCAGCTGCAGTTCTCAAAAGACATGCACTGTGGTCGTCTTGCATAAGAGCAATGAGGAGTGGTGTTGTTCATGACTTGCAGCAGCACACATGCCGCCAGGGATGCAGTCTCCAAGGCAGAGAGGTGTTCAAAAATGCATGAGACACACATGGTGTGAACTGGTCTTGGAGAGTGGCTGGAAAGCAGCACCTTGGAGGCGGAGCGGCTGACGAGGAGGGCTGAGTCAGCCGGGGCGGCCAGCATCTCCAGCTGCAGCTGGGCCACCCAGTTCCTGGCGACCTGCACAGTACACATCGGCTCCTCAGTGGAACGCGTGTGGAAGGCCCTTGGAGATTTTTTTTCGCCAAAAGCTGCGTGAAGGATCAACAGGGATCGGTATGAAGGCTGCTGCTTGCGCGGAAAGCAATGAGAGGCAATCACCCTCATGTGCATCCACTCACTCACGAACCTGCCCAAAAGATCTGTGTTGCACCTCTCACAATTATTCTCATGCCTTGACTGAACATATGCGGCCTCAGTTCTGGGGTGCTGCACACCCGGTTGTGGGGACCTCCGTCAGTGAGCTGGTAGCTGACTTTGGCGCGCCCCTTTTTGTTCAGCGTCGTAATCTGGCGGTAGGGGCAGGCATTCTTGACCTCAACGACCTCCAGCTCCAGCGCTGAGCGGCTGCAGTCGCGGATGGACAAGCCCCCAAACGCGCTGCGCAGCGCCAACAGCGCCTGTGCAGGAGTGCATGAAATTGCTTTATCAATTCCAATATCTGTGCCAAGTGGTGCCAGACACTAGCTTCAGAGATTTCATGCAGCACCAGAAGGGGGAGCGCTCCTGCAGGCGACTTCAACAGCTTTGCTTGGTCAAGACAGCCAGCAGGACACATGCATGTTTGCTCTGCAGCTTTGCAAAGGCAAAACTGCTGCCGGGGTATTGCTTGAGCCCAAATGCTTATCGCCACATGTCCTATTCAAGGCTTCCAGTCCTCATGGCACCAAGAAACATACATGCATGCAACCTTGCTGTTCAAGTGTGAAACAGGCTCCTGTGGTCCCTAAAGCTCCAGACACCAGATGTCCTCTCGGAAGGCATTAGCAGGGATGTGTAAGGATATCCCTGGCTCAGGCAAAGGGGCAGCATACTCTCTTTATGCTCAAGCTACACTAGCGCATGCAAGCCTCACCAAGGCTGCTGCCCAGGTGTGCTGCTAGTTCACATTGGAGCACCACTGGATGCATCATGTCATTTGTAGCTCCCATTGCTCAACAAATATCGATGCATATCTCTGCTTGCTGTAAGTGTGACTAAGTCAATACCGAGCCTCGCGCAGAGAAGTATTAATGGCATGAGCAAGCAGAGCCGTACTGAGGCTGCGGCCGAGGTGTGCCGTTGGCGCATGAGGCCGTCAGGACTGGCGCCCATGGGAGGCAGCCGTCCGGGGGCGAACCCATAGCGGCTCTCCAGAGTGGCAGGGTCCACGATGCACAGGCCCACCTCCTCCAGACTGCCCTCTGGCAGTGCGTGCATTAGCTCAAACAGCGCTGTCGCCTCCTGCGTGTTGCCCCACTTGCAGCGCACCGCTCCGATGCCTGCAGCCATAGCATCTCCTGCTTCATGCCTTACATATCTGTGAGGGGTGGCCACGCCCCTATACAATGTTCCAGTAAGGCGGAACAATAAATTGACTCCAAGAAAAGAAATGAAAGGCAGCCCTTGCTAGATGGGAAAAGGGTGCCGCAGAGTTCCTGTGTGGGCATTGGTGCCTGCCGGATAGGAAAGATATATTGAGCTACTCATGGGAGGCAAGTCCAACACACCTTCTGCAGCCTTGCGCATGCACACGCCCATCCTCTGCAGCTGGATTTGCTTCTCCGCGTCCGTCACCCGCGTGTAGGTCGCCACTGTCTGCGTCCCCAACATGGCCTGCCCTGCTGCCGGCGCCAGAACGGCCCCTTTTATCCTCCCTCGCCTCTTCCTGTGGCCGCCTTTTTCTGCACTCCCCCTGCCACCCTCTCCTGGCGCCCTCTCAGCTCCTACTGCTGTCCCTGAAGCTTCCGCGGAGTGCTGCTCACTGGGGACTGAGGCAGTCGGCAGCATTGGGGACGATTGCTGCCATTGCTGCGGCTGGGGACTGCATAGACTAGCCAGGTCGGCGGGGCTGGGGACATAAGCTGGCAGCTGTAGGTTTCTGTAGGCTGAGAGCAGCTTGCCGTGGCCCACATAGCCGCTGGGGATCCCTAAACGCTTGGCCGCCTGCGGCTCGTAGAAGCCCAGCACTGCATTGATGGAGCTGCCGCTCAGCAGCCCCTGGTGCAGCGCTGACCACAGTGGACTCTCCTGCCGTAGATACCTGCAGCACGTTGTTGTGTTTTCGGTCTTTGGACATGCAAGTAGAGACGCAGAAGCCGCTGCATTATGAATTCTACGGGAAACCTGGAAGTTGGAGAAGCTCGCAGGAGCCACACCTATACATGGCAGGCTGCAGAGATGGAGGTGCCTCAGGCAGGCTTGTGTAGCAAGTGTGCGCTCGCAGCTCATCCAGAGTGACACATCTCCAGTAAAGGTTTGGCGTCGAGCCTGCAAACGACCAGAATGGACACTTGTCAAGATCAGAACAAGCTTGTTCGACTTCAGATGTCCCAGATGCGACCCTAGACGCAAGGCTGATCGCCGCCACTTAGGTGACAAAAGGCGTAAGATAACAAAATGAGTTGAATCTCGAGTACCTTGCATTTCATGTTGCAAACCATTTGGCATGCTCAGAGACTGCTTTGATAAACTACTCCTCCACCACAGCGAAGGGCCCCTCCTCAGCAGGAGCAACAAACTCGCAATTGAATCCAGCGCGAATAACAACGGATACAACTCACTGTTTCCATGGATCAGGATCCAAGTCACATGAAAATAGCTTGTTTCCCGTTTATGTTAAGGATTGAACGATCGCCACCGGCGACAGGACGCCGGCAGGAAGCTGGAGGAAGCTGTTCAATTGAGACGAATGGGAGTGTGCGACTCATGATGGAGTTCCAGTTCGCTTGGTGAACTGGTTTTCACCGCAACGTGATGGCATGAAAGTTATACCCTCATGCAGCGCCATCAGCAACTACTATTGTTGCGGTCCCAATCTCGTCATCGAAAGGACATCTCGGCCCTTGGATGTCTAGTATATCCCTCAAGAGCAGGTCTCCAACAGCAGCCATCTTCTACAGCCGGGATTCACAAGTACCTCCTGAACTGCTTGCATTCTTAATTAATATTGCCGTCAAATTAATTACTGCCGTCACGGCTTCAGAAGTATGCAAGGCAGCCCATTCTAGAAGGAGATCTCCTTACTTTTGGCGCTAGCTCAGCTTCTACATCAGCATTCCATTTCTCTAAGTATATTTTTCAAGACACCCCTACTAGGGATGAAGACTGACGGGTTAATGTGGATGTGCAGCAAGCTTGCACTCACGCATGTTTTGAAGGCAAATTTAATGGGTTGCACCTTTGGAGGAGGTTTGCACAGGGGTGGAAGAGCAAGAACATCTCCGTTTTTGGGGATCAAGCGGCGAAAGCTGCAGGGCGTGAAATATTCTGGTTGATATCCTGGAGATTCTCCAGTGGAGAAAATTTCAGACTCTGGAGGATCCATTCGAGCATCGCCTACATACCCTCGAGAGACAAGTAGAAATGCTTCTAAGGCAAAGAGCAGGGGACCACCAGGGGCAAATAGTTGACCTGAAGCAATGCAATGAGAACATCTTGAAGCTCAGAAGGGCTTTGGGCCACTGCTGTGGTCTACAGAGCGTTGATGTGCGAGCTCTCGCCAAACATTGAATAGCATGCGGCGCCTGTCAAATGGTACCATGGTGGTGCAGTCCAGCCTGGCGCGGGGCCACAGCCACCTCTGCTTCTTCAATGCACCCATGTGAAGAGTTGAATGGAAGTTTGCTGAGTGCCGCCAATGGCGCTTCAATGCAATACTGTAGCGTCCAGAATACTATACATATACTATTTTCAAAATAATATAGTTTATTGTTTATAAATTAGTTAGTCCTAATTATTTAGTAATTAGTTAGTCCATTCACCGTACACTACCCACAGCTGGCTTCCTACAGGCCTACCTGTTTATACCATGTACACTGCACAACATACAGTCTGGCAACCTGAGACTGTTAGACTTGTTCGCAAATGCTGCTTGCATGCGGCATTGTGCCAGCTGGGCTACGTGACTTACGCGTACGCATCAGATGCAATCAGTGACATGCATGATAGACATGATCGTCCCAGCCCACTGGCGAGCCCATTGGCTCGCGCTGGACCTGAAGCTTCAGCATGTATTTTGTCACGCATGGAGTGAGCGATGCGTGGAGATTCACTGAGGATTCAACAAGGAGAGAAGGCAGGGGGGGTGTTACCACGTGATGACGGCCTGTCCATGTGCGCAACGTGGGGCCATCAGGCATGCAAAGCCGAACAGCCAAACAAACGATCTCAGAGGTACTGGAGGATCAGTACATTTAGAGATAGCTTTGGTTGTTCTCCCTTTGTAACCTGTAGCGGTCATCTCAGAGACGTCCGAAGGGTGCAATCCGTCCGGAGGATGCTGCAGGCTAAGGGTGTCAACCTGCTGTTTGGCAACGCACCCAGGCTGTGCAGGATCCATGGTCCAGGTATGATAAGTTTCAGGATCGTATCGGAGCATCACTGTTCTGGTCTGTTGTTTGCCAGAGTGCTCAGTCTGCCACTTGATGCTCTACCAACGCGCCAGAATGGTCTGATACAGTGGCCTGTTGCTTTGCAGTATCCAAATATGTGCCATCGAGGCTTACAGCAGCTTACAGCAGTGGATGCACCGCTTTCCGAAACTTGTCACGGACAGGTGAGACGAGCAGCATAATCGATATTGGGACGCAGTCCTGAAAAATAATCACAAAGTGTGTTCTCAAGATGGACACTTCTTCCGTGCAGAATGTAGACGATCAAGAGGAAGGAGGTTGCATGCTGTAGCTGCCGAAGCCCAAACTGTTTCCAGAGAAGGTAAGCCCAAGCAAAAGAAAGGAAATGACCTCTTGTCAGAAAGTTCATGGAGGGTTCTGCGAGAACTATTCTAATTGTCTATATTTGAGCCTCAATCTAATGTTGGCGTGCTGCGCAGATGTCTTGACCAGCCATCCCTTCAACAATGTCACTGAGAACATCTTTGCCAAGATCGGCGCCAACCTCCACAGGCGGCCAGATCACCCGATCTGCATCATCAAGGAGGCCATCTATGCATTCTTTGATGAGCGCCACCCTGGTGTCTTCAACAAATTGGACGACCTGTATCCAGTTGTCACTGCCAAAGCGGTGTGTCCCTCCCCCACTCCCCTTCGTCATTTGCTGATTTCATATGCTTTATTGCTATGAGCTTGACCAAGAAAGGGGAGAAGGGAGAGTTTGCTGGTCTCATGCGTGTCCTTTCTGTGGCAACGCACTGAGCAGTTTTGTGTGTTGTGTGGCGCAGAACTTTGACGAGGTCCTTGTGCCAGCCGATCATGTGTCAAGGAGTCCCAATGACACCTACTACATAGACACAGACACAGTACTGCGGTGTCACACCTCTGCTCACCAGGCAGAGACTCTTAGAAAGGGCGAGCGAGCTTTCCTAGTCACAGGTGAGCGTGCCTGTGCATGCCTGAGAAGCTTTTAATGCCTGTGCACTTTTGTAGACACTAGCTTCAGAGTGCAAATCTGTGAAGCTTCAGAGTGCAAATCTGTGAGTTGGGGGCATGCCCTGTGCTTCAAAGGCAGAATGAACTCTGATATGTGCTGGTTCTTATTGCAGGTGACGTGTACAGGCGAGATTCCATTGACCAGTCTCACTACCCAGTTTTCCACCAGATGGAGGGTGAGAGCTTTCATGCACCAAGATTGTCATCATGCTTGTCTCAAAGGATTATTTTCGTGCATGCATTAAGCTTGAATGGCAGATGTTGCTTCTTTGCTGCGTTTGAGGGTGGCTCTGCTTTGACTCAGGTGTGAAGGTGCTGGATCGATCACAGTACAGCGATGCAGCGGAAGGAACCAAGGTGGCAGAGCAGGAGCTCAAAGAGACCCTCGAAGCCCTTGCAGCACACCTCTTTGGGACGGGCATCGAGGTCAGTCACTTGTGGGGACCATGTCTGAGTAGCATCAGTCCAAATGGACGGCATCTGCTTCAACGCAGATCCAAGTTTGTGTGGAGAGCCAAAAGGGGAACAGAACGATTTGTGTGGGTTTGGCTGTGCAGTGCCGATGGGTGGATGCTTACTTCCCCTTCACGGACCCCTCCTTTGAGCTGGAGATCTTCTTCAACGGGGAGTGGCTAGAGGTGCTGGGCTGCGGGTGAGCCAGGACCCTCTTTCTTCTTTGCATCTGTCCTATTTCACCCTGAATCCTTCTAGCACTAGGCTGCCAAGCTGCAACTCAGTCCATTGCCCAAATCAAGGATCCGCTGTGCTGAGGGGACGGTCATCTTTCCGCAAATCACCACATAGGGGATTGTGCCCTGCCCTCAGCTGGGTCTGTTGCATGCAGGGTGATGGAGCAGCAGATTCTGGATGTGAATGGCTGCGCGGGGGAGAAGGCCTGGGCCTTTGGGCTTGGGCTGGAGCGCCTGGCGATGGTCCTCTTTGCCATCCCAGACATCCGCCTGTTCTGGACGACAGACAAGCGCTTCACCAAGCAGTTCAAGGCCGGCCAGCTCAACGCCAAATTCAAGCCCTACAGCAAGTACCCACCCTGCTTCAAGGTGCGCTCACGGCTCCCCAGGCCTTCATACTAGAGGGATGTATAAAAACAGCAAATGTGCAACTGCGTTGAGGCACCATTGCATGCATTCACTGGATTTTACACTGCACAGGGATGGCTAGTTTGGGAACCAGTGGCTCTGATATTTTGTGGAGATGGGATACGAGTTCTTTTATCTCACTTTGCCTTGAAGTAGTATAAAGTAGGTACTGTG